>Ga0308158_10000065_pt1 | contig 274158 bp, 258 predicted proteins | sample PhyBR2_FD_201038 | JGI IMG/M metagenome (GOLD analysis project Ga0308158, IMG submission 201038) | Phyllosphere microbial communities from UC Gill Tract Community Farm, Albany, California, United States - DLSLB.R2 | ecosystem: Host-associated > Plants > Phyllosphere > Unclassified | place...
GGTACCCTGTTCCCTGATCAACGCGTCCAGGGACTCAACCCACTCGGCAGTCTCTTCCGGATCACGATCAGGCAGCTGGTTAGTCAACCCGCTGAGGATATGGGAGGTATCTTCTCCTGCAGCCACGGCAGCCTCTTTTCGTCATTGAATGCGTTAGGCAATGTTTTCGTATGGCGAGAAAACATTATTGCTAGATGAGATTAGTGCGAGCCTGTCGGCCGGTCAACGTGATGGGTGCCACCAAGGAGGTAATTGCCGGACGCGACCCCGAAGGAACGCATTGTGACCGGGTAGGGACCGGGCCATACTTGACCCCGCAGTGACTCAGGTCATACTCTTATTTCACTATTCAATATCTCGTTTCCGCAATGTGGAATAACAGAAACGACGCAGGTCGGCCTCACCACGCGGAATACTCCACAGAATTGAGACCCCTATGCAAACCCCTCCCACGGCGGGCGTTGATGCTGAGCAGGGCGTGACAGTGCCGTCAGCTCCTGCAGCACATCCCGCCGACAGCGTTGAAGCCCTCTGCGAATCAGCCAGCGCCGCCTCGGGCACGGCCATCAGCCCTTCCCTGTACAACTCCGATCTTGCCCCCACCAAGCGGGCCGGCCGCAGCTGGACCAGCTACAGCATCTTCACCCTCTGGGCGAATGACGTGCACAGCCTGGGCAACTACGCCTTTGCCATTGGACTGTTTGCCTTGGGCCTGGGTGGGTGGCAGATCCTCATGGCGCTCGGCATTGGCGCAGCGCTGCTGTTCGGACTCCTGACGCTTTCCGGATTCATGGGCGTCAAAACCGGTGTTCCCTTTCCGGTCATGAGCCGCATCAGCTTTGGTATCAGGGGAGCGCAGATTGCCAGCCTCCTCCGCGGTGCCGTGGCCGTGGCCTGGTTCGGCATCCAGACGTACCTCGCTTCCGTGGTGTTCCGCGTGATGCTCGTAGCCATGTTTCCTGCGTTGGCAGACGTGGACAAAGACTCCATCCTGGGCCTGTCCACGCTGGGCTGGATGGCATTCGTGACCCTCTGGGTGGTCCAGTTGGTGATCGTCAGCTTCGGGATGGAAATGATCCGCAAGTACGAGGCCTTCGCCGGCCCGGTCATCCTTGCCACCATGGCCGCGATGGCCGCCTGGATCTTCGTGGAAGCAGGAGGAAGCATTGCCTGGTCCTCGGACAAGGCCTTGGAAGGGCCGGAAATGTGGCTTACTATTTTCGCCGGCGGCGCCCTGTGGGTCTCCATCTACGGCACCTTCGTCCTGAACTTCTGCGACTTCACCCGCTCCGCGGTATCCAAGAAGGCTGTAGTGCGCGGCAATTTTTGGGGCATCCCCATCAACATGCTGCTCTTCGGAGCCATTGTGGTGGTGATGGCCGGCGGCCAGTTCAAGATCAACGGCACCATCATCAAGAGCCCGTCGGACATCGTCCAGACCATCCCCAACACGCTGTTCCTGGTCCTGGCCTGCCTTGCCCTGCTGATCCTGACCATCGCAGTGAACCTGATGGCCAACTTCGTGGCCCCCGTCTATGCGCTGACCAACCTGTTCCCCAAGCGGCTCAACTTCCGCAAGGCGGCGATGGTCTCGGCCACGATCGGCCTTCTCATCCTGCCCTGGAACCTCTACAACAACCCACTGGTCATTGTGTACTTCCTCGGCGGCCTCGGTGCGCTGCTCGGCCCGCTGTTCGGCGTCGTCATGGCTGACTACTGGCTGATCCGGCGTGGCATGGTCAACGTGCCGGAACTGTATACGGCGTCCCCGGACGGGGCGTACTTCTACAAAAAGGGCGTCAACCCCAGGGCGATCATCGCCATGGTTCCCGCTGCCGTCCTGGCCCTCCTCATCGCCTTCGTTCCGGGGCTGGCCGCCGCGGCGCCGTTCGCCTGGTTCTTTGCCGCCGGTATCGCCGCGGCGCTCTACTTCTTCATCGCCGACCGCAACCAAAGACTCGTGGACCACGACGGCGAGGCCATCGCCGTCGCCAGCACCCACTGAGCCGCAGGACAAAGGACCTTCCCATGCGCATACTCGTCGCAAACGTCAACACCACCTCGTCGATGACCGACTCGATTGCGGCCTCTGCACGCAGCGTGGCCGCAGCCGGGACCGAAATCGTCGGTATCACCCCGAGGTTTGGCGCGGACTCCTGCGAAGGAAACTTCGAAAGCTACCTGGCTGCCATCGCCGTCATGGATGCCGTCACGTCCTACCCGGAACCGTTCGACGCCGTTATCGAGGCCGGCTATGGCGAACACGGCCGCGAAGGGCTGCAGGAGCTCCTGGACGTGCCGGTGGTGGACATCACGGAGGCCGCCGCCAGCACGGCCATGTTCCTGGGCCACAAATACTCGGTGGTCACCACCCTGGACCGCACGGTTCCCCTCATTGAGGACCGGCTGAAGCTGGCCGGGCTGGACGCCAGGTGCGCCTCAGTCCGGGCCAGCGGCATGGCCGTGCTGGAGCTTGAGGAGGAGCCGGACCGCGCCGTGGAAGCCATCATCAACCAGGCCATGCTGGCGGTCACCCAGGACAAGGCCGAAGTCATTGTCCTGGGCTGCGGCGGCATGGCCGGGTTGGACGAACAGATCAGGCAGCGGGCCGGCGTTCCCGTGGTGGACGGGGTGGCCGCCGCGGTGACCATCGCTGAATCGCTGGTCAGGATGCGCCTGTCCACCTCAAAGGTGCGGACCTTCGCTGCCCCAAGGCCCAAGACCGTCATAGGCTGGCCACTGAACACGCTGGCCGTGCCGGCACAGCTCTGAGCCAGGAGAACACCGTGAGCACCCCCCAGCAGGTCCGAAGAGTAGCCGTCGTCACCGGGGCCGGATCCGGCATCGGAAGGGAGGTTGCCCGGCAAATGCTGGCCGACGGCTACCGCGTGGCACTTGCCGGCCGCCGGGAGGCGCTGCTGTTGGAAACCGCGGACGGCAGCCCGGACGCGCTGGTGGTGCCCTGCGACGTCACCCGGCCCGACGACGTCGAACGGCTTTTCGAGGCGGCCAAGCAACAGTGGGGACGGGTGGACGTGCTGTTCAACAACGCCGGCGTCTTTGGCCCGGCGGCCGGTGTGGACGAAATCAGCCTGGCGGACTGGAACGCAACGCTGGCCGTGAACCTCACGGGATCCATGCTGTGTGCCGCCGCAGCCGTCCGGGCCATGAAGGCGCAGGAGCCGCAGGGCGGGCGGATCATCAATAACGGCTCCATCTCCGCGCATTCGCCGCGCCCCAGGACTGTGGCTTACACCGTCACCAAGCACGCCATGACCGGCCTGACCAAGAGCATTGAACTGGACGGCCGCGGCTACGGCATCACCTGCGGGCAGATAGACATCGGCAACACGGCCACGGAGATCATGGACACCATCGGCGTCGGCTCCGGGGCGCTGCAGGCGGACGGCAGCCGCAAGGTGGAACCCATGTTCCCGGTGGCGGACGCGGCGCGCGCGGTGCTGATGATGGCCAACATGCCCGCCTCGGCCAGCGTGGGCTCGCTAGTGGTCACCGCCGCGGGCATGCCCTTCATCGGACGCGGGTAGCCACCCGCGGGTGGCGCCAGGTTAGAGGGGGAGCAGGGCCGAGAGGTCCGCACGCAGGCCGGACGCCGCCACTTTGTGGGCAGCGACCGCGTCCGCCCACGCCATCCGGCCGGTGACCATGGCAAGCCAGGTGGCGGCGTCGCACTCAATGACGTTGGGTGGGGTCCCGCGCGTATGCCGTGGGCCTTCCACGCACTGGGTGACGCCGAAGGGCGGAACCCGCACTTCGACCGAGTTGCCCGGCGCCCGCGCCGTCAACTCCTCCAGGGAGTACCGCACGGCAGTGGCCAGGACGGTCCGAGGCAGGGGAGTGCCCGACGGCCGCTGCGCAGCTTCCAGCCATGCCTTCAGCGCTGCCTTGCCTTCCTGGACGTCAATACGACGGCGGGCTACGGCCATGCTCTCAGTCTTCCTTTCACGTCGGGTGGAGACGGGTGTCAATCCAGGAGTGCCGAAACCGCCGGCCCCAACCGGATCTTGCCGACCGGCCGGCCGCCACCCAGCACGGGTTCCACCACCTTCTCCAAGGCGCTGGCAACCCCCGGGATCTCGACCGCGCCGGCAGCGGCAAGCAAGGTCAGGGCCACCAGCGACGTTGCCCGGATGTTCCCGTCCAGGATTTTCACGGCGACCGAGACCCCCTGGGGCGTGGCCATTGCGAGCACACCCTCGGCCCCGATCTTGGCGATGATCTCCAACTCGTCCATGACCACGGTGTTGGCTTCGCCGCGGCCCTGGACGGCCCACGGATAATCGAGCATCGACGTGGCGATCGTGGCGGCCCTGGCGCTGTAGCTCTGGTCGCCCGGGGCCTTGGCAAGCTGTGAGTAGGCCTGGGCCAGGCCCTTGAGGGAAACAGCCGCCACGGGGGCGCCGCAGCCGTCAATCCCAAGATGGGCGATCTTCCCGCCGGTGTATTCCTCGATGACGCTGCGGACCCGCTGCTGCAGGGGGTGGTTGGGCTCCAGGTAACTGTGCGTATCCCACCCGTTCTCCGTGCAGGCCCAAAGGAAAGCGGCGTGCTTTCCCGAACAGTTGTAGGCCAGCCGCGACTTCCCCTTCTCGGAGCGCACCAGCCAGTTCCGGGCCGTTTCATCCTGCGGCCACGCTTCCGGGCACTGCAGCTGGTCTTCGCGGACACCGGCCGCCTTGAGCATTCCAGCCACCACGTCCATGTGGTCCAGGGACCCGGTATGGCTTCCGCACGCGATGGCCACCTGGGCGCCACGCAGCGGAACGCCGGACTGCATGGACGCCAGCGCCTGGAACGGTTTCAGGGCGGACCGGGCGTAGATGGGCGTATTGATGTCGCCCAGCTCGGTCACCACCGCGCCGTCGGCGGACAGGAGGACGGCGGAACCGATGTGCCGCGACTCCACAAAGCCGCTGCGTTCAATCACAGCCAGTTCGACGGCGGAGTCCACGGTAAAGGTTGCGTGCGGATTGTGCGGCATACGGCCAGTCTATGGGCCAGCCCCTGCTGAACCGTGGTCATCTACGTGGGAGTGGCCATCTACTGAACAGTGGCCATCTACTGAACCGTGACCATTACCGACTGCCAGCCGGAGGCGCCATCGGGAACCGGATCGGCACGCTTGTCCGTCTGGACCTCCCCGGTGCCGTCGGTGGCGCGGACCTTGATGTAGTGCGGGCCCGGCGTGGCATCCCACTCGTAGGACCACTGGCGCCAGGTGACGGTGGAAGCCTCGGTGGAAAGCGTGGCTTCCGCCCAGTCGCCGTTATCGATCTGGATTTCCACCTTGGCGATGCCGCGCGTCTGGGCCCAGGCGGTACCACCCACGGCCACCTTCCCGGCCGGCACTTTGGCGAAGGACTTGGGCACATCCACGCGGGCCATGGTCTTGATGGGACCCCGTTCGGACCAGCCACGCTCGGTCCAGTAGGCCTTGTTGTCCGCGAAACGGGTGACCTCCAGGTCCACGACCCACTTGGTGGCGGAGACGAAGCCGTAGAGCCCGGGAACCACCATCCGCACCGGGTAGCCGTGCTCCAGCGGCAGCGGTTCGCCGTTCATGCCGATAGCCAGCATGGCGTCCCTGTCATCCTGCAGGACCTCCAAGGGAGTGGAGGCGCTGAAACCGTCAATGGACTTTGACAGCACCATGTCCGCACCGTCCTTTGGCTTGGCGCGGGCAAGGACCTCGCGGATGGGAAGTCCCAGCCATTTGGCGTTGCCGGCGAGGTTGCCGCCCACCGGGTTGGACACACAGGTGAGGGTCACATGGGATTCGATCAGCTGTGCGTCCAGCAGGTCCTTGAAGGTGAGCGTGATCTCCTGCTCCACGAGTCCGTGCACGCGCAGTTGCCAGTCATCAATGTTGATTTCCGGGACGCTCAAGGCCGTATCGATGCGGTAAAAGTCGTTGTTGGGTGTCAGCCACGGGGTGACGCCCGGGACCGGGGACTGGACCCCGGCCGGTACGGGGGACGCCGCCTTTGCGGGCGCCGGCAGCGTGAGCGCTTCGCGTGCCTTGGCGACGTTGCTGCGGGCCGCACCCAGGAGCCTCCCGCCGGTGGCGGCAATGCCGGCGGCCACCGCGGTAACCCCGGCAGTAGCAAAGAAGCGCCGGCGGTTGGTGCCCGCACCCTGCTGCGGGGCGTCGTCGTCGTCCGCCTGGTCCACCGGCGCTTCAGGCCACGTCTTCAGCCCCCACAGCGGCACCATGAGCCGGCGCAGGACCGCCAGGCCGGCAACAGTTCCCAGAATGGACGGGATGGCGTCCGCGCCGCTGACGCCGGAGCGGGTCACCACGCAGGCCACGATCACGGCCCCCATGAACAGGACCCCCAGGACTCCCAGAGCCCACTTCCGGTAGGCCACCACGCCCAGGATGCAGGCCAGCACAGCGATGGTCAGGCCCATGCCCACGAACAGGGCGGCCTTGTCATTGGTCCCAAAGGTGGCGATCGCAAAGTCCTTCATCCACGGCGGGGTGAAGTCGATGAACGTCGAGCCCAAGGCAAACAGGGGCGTTGCCCGGGCGGTGAAGAATGCGCCGATCAGCTCCGCAACGGCAAGTACGACGGCGGCCGCCACCACGCCTGCCAGTGCGGCCAGGGGGGCGGGGCCCGTAATCCGGTTTCGAAGCTTTGTCATGTGTATGGTTCGGAGCGGCGGGCGGCACGGATTGACCGGGCGGGCAAGGACACAGCTTAGGAGCGGAAAGGGTGCACAAAGTACCCTTGGACACTGTGAAGGTACTCGTCATTGGCCCCGGAGGCCGCGAACACGCCATTGTCCGCTCCCTGCTTGCCGACCCCAACGTGTCCGAAGTCCACGCGGCGCCCGGCAATGCCGGGATCAGCAAGCTGGTCCCCACATACAACATCAACGGCAACGATCCCGATGCGGTTGCGGAACTGGCCACCCGGCTCGCCGTGGACCTGGTGGTGGTGGGCCCCGAGGCTCCACTGGCTGCGGGTGTCTCCGACGCCGTTCGTGAAGCCGGTATCCCCGTCTTCGGACCCAGCAAGGCTGCCGCCCAGCTGGAGGCCTCCAAGGCCTTCGCCAAAGAGGTCATGGCGGAGGCCGGCGTCCCCACTGCCATGGCCCTTGTGGCCACCAACGCCGAGGAAGCAGCGTCCGCCCTGGACACCTTTGGTGCCCCGTACGTGGTGAAGGACGACGGCCTGGCTGCCGGCAAGGGCGTAGTGGTCACCAGGAACCGTGACGAAGCCCTGGCCCACGCCCAGTCCTGCTTCGACGCCGGCGGCTCCGTGGTCATCGAGGAATTCCTGGACGGCCCCGAGGTTTCCCTCTTTGTCCTCTGCGACGGCCAGAACACCGTGGCGCTCTCGCCCGCCCAGGATTTTAAGCGCATCTTCGACAACGATGAAGGGCCCAACACCGGCGGCATGGGTGCCTATACCCCGCTCGAGTGGGCCCCCGAGGGCCTGGTGCAGGAAGTCCTCGAAAGGGTAGCCCAGCCCACGGTCAATGAAATGGCCCGCCGCGGAACCCCCTTCGTTGGCGTCCTGTTCGTCGGCCTGGCCCTCACCTCCCGTGGTACCCGGGTGATCGAATTCAACGTCCGTTTCGGTGACCCCGAGACGCAGGCGGTCCTCGCCCGGCTCAAGACCCCCCTCGGTGCGCTGCTGATGGCGGCGGCCAAGGGCGAACTGGACAAGGCAGAAGAGCTGCGGTGGGCCAAGGAAACCGCCGTCGCCGTCGTCATTGCCTCCGAGAACTACCCGGACAAGCCCCGCACGGGCGACCGCATCCGCGGGCTCAAGAAGGTGGAAGCCCTGGACGGCGTGCACGTCATCCATGCCGGAACCGCCCTGGACGGGGACGGCAAGGTGGTTTCGGCCGGCGGCCGCGTCCTGGCGGTCGTCGCCCTGGGCAGCGACCTGGTGGAGGCGCGCGAACGGGCGTACGACGGCGTGGAGCTGGTTCAGCTGGAAGGCTCGCAGTTCCGCAGCGACATCGCCCGCAAGGCCGCCCGCGGCGAAATCAAGGTGCCCTACGGCGCCACGGGCTCCATGCCCATCGTGAAAGCAAAGGCCTGACATGACTACTCCCGAGAACCGCGGCTACGCCACCGACACCTTGGACCTGCCCGGCTGGAAGCACATCTATTCCGGCAAGGTCCGCGACCTCTACGAGCCCGCCGACGAAGCCGTCCTTCAGCGGTTCGGGCAGGACTGCGTGCTGGTGGTGGCCAGCGACCGCATCAGCGCCTACGACCACGTGCTGTCCAGCGAAATCCCCGACAAGGGACGCATCCTCACCCAGCTGAGCCTCTGGTGGTTCGACCAGCTGGGCGTTGAACACCACGTGCTCGGCTCCACCGTTGAGGACGGTGTTCCGGCCGAGGTTGAAGGCCGGGCCATGATCTGCAAGAAGCTGGACATGTTCCCGGTGGAGTGCATTGCCCGCGGCTACCTCACCGGTTCCGGTCTTGTGGAATACAAGGCGTCCGGAACGGTGTGCAACATCCCGTTGCCGGAGGGGCTGGTGGACGGATCCCGGCTGGAGCACGCGATCTTCACCCCGTCGGCCAAGGCACTGATCGGCGAGCACGACGAGAACATCACCTACGACGCCGTGGTGGCCCTGGTGGGGGACGACATCGCCGGCCGCCTCAGCGAGCTGACCCTGAAGATCTACACGACGGCGGAAAAGATCGCCCGGGAGCGCGGCATCATCCTGGCGGACACCAAGGTGGAATTCGGGTATGACGCCGTCTCGGGCTCGATCACCCTGGGCGACGAGGTGCTGACCCCCGATTCCTCGCGCTTCTGGGACGCAGCCACCTACAAGCCGGGACAGGCCCAGCCGTCCTACGACAAGCAGTACGTGCGTGACTGGCTGACCTCGGCCGAATCCGGCTGGGACAAGTCATCCGACACCCCGCCGCCGGCCCTTCCGGCAGACGTGGTTGACCGTACCCGCAGCCGGTACGTCGAGGCGTACGAGAAGATCACCGGAAAGACCTTTTCCTAGGACGCAACCAAAAGCCAGGTGAGCCCGCCGTCCGCGGGCTTGCCTGGCTTTTGAGTTAATTGGTCTTTCGGTTGACTGGCCTTCTGGCTTGCGGGCCCTGTGGTCAGCTGGCTTTTGAGGACGCGGCCGCGCGTTTCTGCGCCAGCTTGATTTCAAGGATGGCGTCCAGCGCCTGCTGCACCCGGTCCTGCGCACCGGCTGTAGCGAAGGCCTTCCGGGCTTCTTCCAGATGCACGAGTGCCTCATCGAGTTCTCCGGATGCTTTGAGTGACTTGCCCAGGAGGAGCGAAACTTCACCCGCGGTGTGTTTGGCGAGCTCTGCACGCTCCGCGTGGATTTCGCGGAGTTTTTCGACGGCGGCGACAATGTCCCCCGTCAAATAGAGCCATCGTGCGCGGATGAAGGCGACTTCGAGCTCGTCGCTCTTGGTGCCGCTGACAATGGAGAACGCCAGCTCGGCGCGCTCGATCGCAGCCAGCGTTTCCGGCTCGACGATGCCTGAGGAAAGCCTGACTGCCGCAGACGCCTTGTTGAACCGCGCCCACAACTCGATGTCATTGGCGGGGGAGAGCAGGCGGGCCGCCCGCTCGTGGTGCTTCACGCCCTCGGTGTAGTCGTGGCGCATGAACGCCACATTGCCGACCACCCAAGCGACTTCTCCGGCCAGTTGCGTCATCGCGTCTTCATCGACTTGTCCAAGCAGATCCTGACAGTACTTCCAGGCATCGTCGAGGCGGCCACTTTCGGCCAAGGCACCAATCAGTGCCCTGTATGCGCCGACAGTGATTATTGAGCCCTTGGACAATTGCTGCGCGACCGCTACGGCATCAGTGGCGAGATCGACGGCTGTTGTCAGCTGGCCCTGGCGCTGGTACACTACAGCCAGCATTTGGCGGGCACGCGCCCCTAGCCCCGCGGACTCCCGTGCCATCGGGTGTTCCAGAAGCCTCTCGGTCAACTGCCGGCACTCGAGCAGATCTCCATGTTTCAGCAGGCACTCCGCCTGCATGTAGCTCATGTTCCACCAGGCGCTCGTGTTCCTGCCTTCGAGTGCTATTTGGGCGGCGGAGGCAGCATGACTGGCCGCCAAGGGGTAGTCCCTGAGGTCCCAGGCCTGGCGGGCATACAGGCCCGCGAGGACATATTCAGCGTCGCTGACGGAGATGGGTTGGCTCCACGCTTCCAGGGCCTTCGGCGCCAATTCGAGCCTTCGGGCTAATTCCTCAATGACCTCGGCCGTTGGCTCACGACGCCCGGTTTCGAGTAGGGAGATGTAGCTGGGTGAATAAAGGTCTTTGCCCAGCTCAGCCTGGGTCATGCCCCGCTCGAGCCGCTCCGCCCTGAGCTTTTCCCCGAATCCATTGCCCACGGGACTCCTCCTCTTCCGGACTTCGTGCACGGGGGCTTGACAGCCCCTGTGGAAAACATTTTACAATGTGTGTCAACAAGGACAGTGCTGGCTTTGTAACGAATCCGACTCGTATTGAGGAACTTATATGTTGAAGAAGATTGCAGCGGCAGCCGTTCTGGCTGGTGCCTTGGCATTTTCGGCGGCCGCCCCGGCCGTTCTGGCGGCAGGTTCCCTTGCCGACTCCGAGCATGTAGCTGTAGCCACCGGCAACTGGCCTGATCCTGTTTCCGGCAAGGTGAAGAAAGACAAGAAGAGCACCACCACCACCGACACAAGCTACGTCACCTACACCGGCAACTGGCCTGACCCCGTCTAAATAGCTTCCTCACAAAAGGAGGCGAAGGCGGCCCCGGAGCGACAGCTCCGGGGCCGTTCCTTTTAACTGCCGGTGACACTCGCTGGGGGATTTGCCGTAACCACATCGAGATACAAAAAAGAGGGCCTCCGCAAGGAGACCCTCTTTTCGTTATGGTCGGGATGACAGGATTTGAACCTGCGACCTCTTCGTCCCGAACGAAGCGCGCTACCAAGCTGCGCTACATCCCGATCCGCTGCAAAAGCAACTTTACAAGGATAGCCGATCGAGGGTCCCGATGCGAAATCCGGACGCCGGGCACCCGCGGGAACCCTAAACCAGCGAATCCTTCCACGCCCCGTGCAGGTCAGCGAACCGGCCGCCCCCGCCAATGAGTTCTTCGGGCGTACCGTCCTCCACGATCCTGCCGTCGTGGACCACCAGGACCCGGTCCGCCGTCTCCACTGTGGAAAGGCGGTGGGCGATGATGAGCGCAGTCCTCCGCGCTGCCTCCGTGCCGGCAAGCAGCCTGGCCAGTCCGGCCTGCACCAGGCGTTCGGAGGGGATGTCCAGCGAGGAGGTGGCTTCATCCAGGATCAGCACCGCCGGCCGCGCCAGGAAGGCCCTGGCAAAGCTGATCAGCTGGCGCTGGCCGGAGGAGACCCTGCCGCCGCGCTTGTTGACGTCCGTGTCGTAGCCTTCCGGAAGTTCCAGGATGAACTCGTGTGCTCCCACTGCCTTGGCAGCCTCTTCGATTTCACCGCGTGACGCCTCCGGCCTGCCCAAAGCGATGTTGTCCGCCACGGAGCCGCTGAAGAGGAACGCTTCCTGGGTGACCATGACGATGTTCCGGCGGAGGTCGGACGTGGCCAGGTCCCGGAGATCCACACCATCCAGGGTGAGCGTGCCGGAGGTGACGTCATAGAACCGGGCGATGAGCTTGGCGAGGGTCGATTTCCCGGCACCCGTCTGGCCCACCAGCGCCACGGTCTGCCCGGCGGGGATGTGCAGGTCCAGGGTGGGCACCACCACGGGGCCGTCGCCGTAGCGGAACTCGACGTCGTTGAAATCGATACGCCCGGTGGCGCTGGGCAGGGCAACCGGGTTTTTGGGCGGCCGGACCGTTGGCACCTCTTCGAGGAGTCCGGAGACCTTCTCCAGGGCTGCCTGCGCGCTCTGGAACGAGTTGTAGAACATGGCCATCTGGTCCACGGGCTGGAAGAACCGCTTGGTGGACAGGATGAGGGCCAGGAGCACGCCCACGGCAAGGCCGCCGCCCAGCACGCGGAACCCGCCGAAGAGCAGGACGACGGCGACGCAGACGTTGCCGATCAGCACCAGGCCTGGCTGGAAGATGCCGTTGAGGTTGATGGAGCGGACGGTCACCAGTCGGTAGTCCTCTGCCAGTTTCCCGTAGCGCTCCGAGTTCTCCTTCTCCTTGCGGAAGGCCTTCACGGCGCGGATGCCGGTCATGGTTTCCACGAAATGCACGATCAGCCGGGCAGAGACCACGCGTGATTCCCGGAAGGCGATCTGCGAGTGCTTCTGGTACCAGCGCGACAGGAAGAACATGGGCACGCCGGCGGCCAGCACCAGCAGCCCGCTCCGCCAGTCCAGCGCAAAGATGGTGGCGGCGGTGAAGGCCATGAACAATATTCCGGAGGCCAGCGAGCTGACGCCCGAGTCAAGGAGCTCCCGCAGCGCCTCCAGGTCAGAGGTCTGGCGTGCGATGATGCGGCCGGAGGTGTACTTTTCGTGGAACTCCAGGCTGAGCCGCTGGGTGTGGCGGAACACGCGGACCCGGAGGTCCAGCAGCATGGCCTGGCTGAGCCGCGCGGTGGAGGTGACGTACAGGGCGGTGAGTCCCGCCGTCGCGATCGCTGCCAGCAGGTAGGCGACGCCGGTGAACACCAGGGGAAGGTTGTTGCCGGCCTGGAGCGCTGGGAGGGCATGGTCGATGCCGAAGGCGATCAGGGCAGGACCCGCCACCCGCGCGGCCTGGGAAAGCACCACCATGGCAATCGTCAGCCAGAACCGTACCCGCACGGGACGGATGAGCAACCCCAGCAAGGCGAGCGACCGGCGTCGTACTGCCCGGCTCTCCGCCTTGGTGAGGTGGGCGTTGTCTTCGTTGGCTGTGCCGAACGATGCGGTTGTCATCGGGTCACTTCCTCAGCCTGGTCCTCAAGTGCCGACAGTTCGGTGTCCAGGTCCCGCGGCTCCCGGTCCAGGCTGGCGATGACGTAGCGGTAGTGCTGGTTGCGGCCCAGCAGTTCGGTGTGCGTTCCCACCGCGGCGATGCGCCCGTTTTCCAGCAGCGCCACACGGTCAGCGAGGGCCACCGTGGACGGCCGATGGGCCACGATGAGGGTGGTGGTGTCCGCCAAAACCTCCCGGAGGCGTGCCTCGACCAGTTCCTCAGTGTGGACATCCAGGGCGGACAGGGGATCATCCAGCACCAGGACGCGCGGACGGGCGGCGATGGCCCGGGCCAGGGCGATGCGCTGCCGCTGGCCGCCGGACAGGCTCAGGCCCTCCTCGCCGATCAGGGTGTCAACGCCCTGGGGCAGGGAGTAGGCGAAGTGGGCCTGCGCCACGTCGAGGGCCTCGTCCAGGACCTCCTCGGAGCGGACGGGCGCACCGAGCAGGACGTTGTCCCGCACCGAGTTGGAGAAGAGCGTGGTGTCCTCGAACGCCACGCCCACAATCCTGCGCAGTTCCTCCACCTCGAAGTCCCTGATGTCCACGCCGTCGATGCTGATGGCCCCGCTGGTGACGTCGTACAGGCGCGGCACCAGCTGGATCAGCGCACTTTTGCCACTGCCCGTGATGCCAACCAGGGCCATGGTTTCCCCGGGCCTGACGTCGAGGTTGATGTCCTTGAGGATCGGCTTGTCCGGGGCATCCTCGAAAGCGAAGGTGGCGTTGGTGAACTGAAGCGCACCGGCCAGTTCCCCTGGCCGCCGGGGCTCCGCGGGGCTGGTGATGGTGTTCCGGGTGTCCATCACTTCGTAGTGTCGGTCGACGGCGGTCTTGGCGGTAAGTGCCATGGCCAGCAGCATGCCGGAGAACTCCACGGGGGAGGCGATGACTGCCGCAGTGGCGAAGAACGCCACCAGGGAGCCGATGCTCAATTCGCCGCTGGCGCACAGCATGACACCTACCACCAGGCCGGCACCCAGCGCCAGCTCGGGAAGCAAGGTGACCACCAGGGTGAACGTTGCCTGGTGGCGTGCCTTCTCAATCTCTGTCTGCCGCAGTTCCTCAGCCTGCTCGTTAAAGTTTTCCAGGGCTTCGCGGCTCCGCCCAAACGCCTTGAGCACGCGGATGCCGTGGACGGATTCCTCCACCGTGGTGGCAAGGTCGCCGGCCTGGTCCTGGCTGCGCCTGGCAACCTTGCTGAACCGGGTGCGGAACCGGAAGCTGTTGATGATGATGGGAACGGCGGCGGCAAGGAAGATCAGGGCCAGTTGCCAGCTCATTGCGAACATGGCCACGATGCCGATGACCACGGTAAGGGTGGTGACCACCAGCATGATGGCACCGAAGGCCATCCACCGCCGGAGGAAGTTCAGGTCGGTCATGGCCCGGGACAGCAGCTGCCCGGAGCCCCAGCGGTCGTGGAAGGAGACGGTCAGTTCCTGGAGATGGTCATAGAGCGACACCCGCATCCGCGTTTCCACGGTGGTGGCGGGGTTGATCACGAACTGCCGGCGCAGGGCCACCAGTCCCGCCTCGGCGACGCCCAGCACCAGGATGACGCCTGCAGAGGTCCAGACTGCCTCCGCCGAACCCCCGGGCTGCAGGGCAGTGTTGACCAGGACCCGCAGCACCTGGGGGATGGTCAAGGCCACCACGCTGGCCAGGAGTGCGCAGAGGAGGCCGAGCAAAAGCCTGGGGATAATCGGCCGGACGTGCGGATAAAGACGGCTGATGGATCGGAAAAAGGGAGTCTGCTTGGCCATGCCCGCTTCTCAAGCTCTAAAACGAATGTAGTTTCCTCTAGCAACAACCCTAAGCCATGGAGTGAGACGATTCACAGGGATGCCGCGGCCCGCTGGCGGCTTCCCCAGTTATTGCACTCTGTAATGCGAAGGTCAGCTGGGGGAGGTCAGGGTCAGCAGGACGGCTTCCGGCTTGCAGGCAATCCTGACGGGGGCGAAACGTGAGGTGCCGATCCCGCCCGAGACGTTGACCGGCGTCGTGCTTCCGTTGCTTGACCAGTCGTTGAGGCCCTTGGCGCGCCAGGTGGGAATGTCGCAGTTGGCGATGATGGCGCCGTAACCGGGGATGCACAGCTGGCCGCCGTGCGTGTGGCCCGCCAGCAGCAGGTCTGCGCCGTCTTCCGTAAAGTGGTCCAGCACCCGCTGGTACGGCGCATGGATGACCGCAATCCGGAGGTGGTCATTCGAATCCTGGTTGACCGTTCCCCGGGGCCAGCCGGCATACCTTTCCCGGTTCAGGTGCGGATCATCGACGCCGGAGAAATCGAAGCGCATGCCGTTGAGGACAACCGACTGGTGGCGGTTGGTCAGGTCCACCCAGCCACTCATGCCGAACCCCGAACGCAGGCGCGGCCAGTCCAGGGCAACCGGCTTGGGCTTCACCTTGGACGGTCCCAGCAGGTAGGACGCGGGATTCTTCGGGCTGGGTGCGAAGTAGTCGTTGGAACCCGGGACGAAGACGCCGGGGAACCGCAGCAGCGGCTTCAGGGCATCCAGCAGCGGGTCCACAGCCTTGACGTGGCTGAGGTTGTCGCCTGTATTCACCACCAGGTCCGGCCGGAGGTCGGCCAGGGAACCAAGCCAGTCAGCCTTCTTCTTCTGCCCGGGCACGAAGTGGATGTCGCTCAGGTGCAGGATCCGGAAAGGAGCCCTGCCGGGCGGGAGGATGGCCAGGGTTTCCTCGCGGAGGACGAACTGGTTCTTCTCCCACAGGCCATACCCGAAAGCGGCCATTCCAGCCGCTGCCCCGGCTCCGGCAGTGACGGCAAAGCCGCGCCCGATTGAACGGGCGCGGCTTGCCAGGCTATCGATATTCATGCGTGTTTAGCCGTTTCCCTTGCCGTTGCCGTTGCCGTTGTTGCTGGGGGCAGGTACCGGCGCCTGGGTTGCGGGAGCCTGGGGTGCCTGCGTTGAGGGGGCCGGGGCCGGGGCCTGGGTGGCCTGCGGCGCAGTGGTGGCGGGGGTGGTGTTGCGGGTGGTGCCGTTGATCATGTTGCTAGGGGGCGCGGGGAACGGGTTGGTCCCGTACGCCGGAGCGATCTTGGTCATGAAGTTGGAGAACATCGGCCCGGCGATCATGTAACCGTCGATGCCCGGGTAGAACTTGCCGTTGACGGTGATGTTCTGTCCCGCGCGGCTCTGACCGCCCAGGGGGTCACCGAACCAGGCGGCAGTGGCCAGGCCGGTGGTGTGGCCGACAACCCAGGTGGAACCGTTGTTGTTGGAGGTACCGGTCTTGGCGCCGATGGGGAAGCTGGTCTTGGTCGAAAGGCGCGGCCGGATCAGGGAGCCGGAGCCCTGGTTCATGACTTCCTGCAGCGCGTAGTTCACGCCGCGGGCAACCTCGGGCTTGATGGCATCGCGGCAGCTGCTGGACTGCGCCGGGAGCTGCTTGCCGGTGGCGTCCACAACCGAGGTGATGGCGATGGGTTCGCAGTACTTGCCGTCATTCGCAAACGTGGCGAATGCACTGGCCATGGTGAGCGGTGACGTCTGGGTGGAACCGAGCAGGTTGCCCAAGGTCATCATGTCCACCTTGGGGTGCGGTTCGCTGCCGTCTGCCGAGGGCAGTCCGCTGTGCAGGCCCACGGCGTCGACGATCTTCTGGATGCCGCAGAAGTCCAGCTGCGCTGCCGACGCGAACGTCACGGTGTTGATGGAGTTGTAGAGGCCCTCAAGGACGGTGAGCGGGCGGTACCACTGCGGCTCAGCGTTCTGGAGGTCGTCCGCAGCGCCCAAGGACTTCTGCGCCGTGTTGTACGCGCCGTTGACCTTGCCGCAGGTGTTCTTCCACGGGTAGTTGAGCGGATAGACGCGCTGGGCTGCGTTGACCACCGTGTTCATGGTCTTCCCCTCATTGAGCCACTCGGCGAAGGTGAAGGGCTTCATGGTGGATCCGGGCTGGAAACCGCCCACGCCGTTGAGGTCGTTGCCGTCCTTGTCCAGCTTGTCCACATTGAAGTTCAACTGGGAATCAAAGCCCTGGCCGGGCAGGAACGTGGTGTTCTGGGCCATCGAGACGATCTTGCCTGTACCCGGCTGCACAGACACCATCGAGGAGCCCCACTTATCGGGGTTGGCCCCGGTGGCGGCGTTGACCTGTTCCTGGGCCGTGGCCTGGGCGTTGGGGTCAAGGGTGGTGGTGATGGTCAGGCCGCCGCCGTAGATCAGGCGCTGGCGTTCCTTGACGTCCGCTCCGTAGGCCGGGTTGTTCTCCAGCAGGTGCAGGATGTAGTCGCAGAAGTACGGGGCGGAAGCGGCGTAAGCGCAGCCCTGCTTCGGCTGGGTCACCTTGGGCTCCACCGGGGTGGCCACGGCGGCCTGGTACTCCTCCGCGGTGATCTTGTTCTGGTCCTTCATCAGGCCCAGCACCAAGTCACGGCGCTGTTTGGACTTCTCCGGGTTGGTGATCGGATCGAAGGCCGAGGGGCTGTTTACCAGGCCTGCCAGGAGCGCCGCCTGCGGCAGGGTCAGGTCCTTGGCGGTGGTGCTGAAGAAGTAGTGGGACGCCGCTTCAATACCGTAGGCGTCACGGTTGAAGAACACGATGTTCAGGTAGCCCTCAAGGATCTGGTCCTTGGTGAACTCCTTCTCCAGCGCGATGGAGAGCTTCATTTCGCGGAGCTTGTCGCCCACGCCCTTGTTGACGCCGTTGAGCTTGATCTGGTCCTCTTCGCCGGCGGCTGCGAGGTTGGCGTTGAGGACGTTGTTGACGTACTGCTGCGTGATGGTGGACGCACCCTGCTTGTTGCCGCGGGCGGTGGCGACCAGCGCGCGGAGGATGCCGGTGGTGTCCACACCGCCGTGCTCGTAGAACCTGCTGTCCTCCACCGCGATGATGGCGTTCTTCATGTTCGGTGAAATCTGGTCCAGCGGAACCTTTGTGCGGTTCTCCGTGTACACGCTGGCGATCTCGCTGCCGTCGGCAGCCAGGATCCTGGTGGTCTGGCTCGGCGGATCAACCTTCAGTTCCGCCGGAAGGGAATCGAAGAAATCGATGGAACCGCTTGCCGCGCTGCCGGAGACGGCGGCGGCAGGGACCAGCAGGCCCGCCACGAGGACACCGCAAATCGCGCTCACACCAAGGAAAAGAAGGATCTTACCCAGTGTGGTGGCAGTGTCGAATAAGGGGTTGTTGCGAGTCGCCATGTTTTCCACTTTACCGGCAAGGGCTACGCTTTCTCTCATGACCAAATGGGAGTACGCGACGATTCCGCTCATCATCCACGCCACAAAGCAGATCCTGGACCAGTGGGGAGAGGACGGCTGGGAGCTCGTCCAGGTAGTCCCCGGACCTGACGGCAACGGCCTTGTCGCCTACCTCAAGAGGGAGAAGCAGTAGCATGAGCACCCCCGCAGAAGCCCAGTCCAGCGCCGCAACGGCGCCGGCATCCGCCGTCGAACAGCGCCTCGCCGAACTTGGCCTCACCCTTCCCGAGGTTGCCGCCCCGGTAGCCTCCTACGTCCCTGCCGTCGTTTCCGGCAGCCACGTTTACACCTCGGGCCAGCTGCCGTTTATTAACGGCAAACTCGAAGCTACGGGCAAGGTGTCCGCCGGTACGGAAGGGTTCGCCGACGAACCCACCGTTTCCCCGGAGGACGCCCAGCGCTACGCGGCTGTCTGCGCGGTCAACGCACTGGCTGCCGTCAAGAGCGTCATCGGGGACCTTGACCGCATCACCCGCATCGTCAAAGTTGTGGGATTCGTCGCCTCGGACCCGACGTTCACGGGCCAGCCCGCGGTTGTCAATGGCGCTTCGGAACTGCTGGGCCGCGTCCTCGGTGACGCCGGGCAGCACGCACGTTCCGCCGTCGGCGTTGCCGTTCTTCCGCTCGACTCTCCCGTAGAGGTCGAGCTCATTGCCGAATTCAGCTAAGACCGGACACTTCCCTTGCCTCACCTCGCACGACGCCTTTTTGCACTGCCCCAGGATCTTGAAGGGGCAGCACAAAGCTGGCTCGAACACGGCGAGCGGACCCCCAGGGCCGCCCGTTACGCATCATCCGTAGTCCTCCTGCGTGATTCCCCCACCGGCCTGGAGACGTGGCTGGGTTACCGGCCCGGCTCCTCGCCGCTGGGGGTCCTCGCGTTTCCCGGTGGGTCCCTCGACCCGTCCGACGACGAGCCCATGGGTTGGCTGGGCCCGTCGCCGCAGCACTGGGCTGAGCAGATGGGAACGGACGACGTCGGGCTGGCGCGGCGCCACGTGGTGGGCGCCATCCGGGAGCTCTTCGAGGAAACAGGCATCCTGCTGGCCGGCCCGGACATGTCCAATACGGTCGAAGCCACCTCAACCTCCGAATGGATGCGTGCACGCGTTGCGGTTGCGGACCAGGAGAAGACCCTGGCCCAGGTGCTGGGCAAGCGCGGGCTCTCCCTGCGCACCGACCTGCTCAAGTCCCTGGTCAATTGGCGCAGCCCCGACTTTGCACACCGCAGGTTCGACACCCGCTACTTTGCGGCCACCCAGCCGCTTGGCCAGGAACCGTCGCTGCTTGAGGGCAAAGGCGTGTGGGGCAGGTGGGTGAACGCCGCGGAGGTGGTTCGGGAGCGGAACACCAGCAAGCTCGGTGACGAGGCAGGCCAGGAGAACACCGTGGGCCGGCCCCTGGGTGAACTGCTTGTGCCGGGTTCCGAGATCATGCTCGAGAAGATGGCGACGGCCAACGGCTGCATCGCGTATCTGAGCTACAAGCGCAAGCCGCACGTGTACCAGCCGGTCCTGGTCGAAGAGGGCGGCAGGCTCATGCTTGAAGTCGAAGCGGCCAAGACTGTAGCGGGGGATCACCAGCGCGAGCGCTGATGCTTCGCCGGGCCGGAGTATAAACTCGTCAGCAAAACCACACCGGGAGCAAGGGGGCGCGTTTGCGCGCAACGGTCAAGGACGTCGCGCGCCTCGCCGGGGTTTCGCCAAAGACGGTTTCGAACGTCATGAACGGAATTGTTCCCGTCAGCGGCCCCACCAGGTTCAAGGTGGAGCAAGCCATGGCGGAACTGGATTACGTGCCCAACCTCTCGGCCCGGGGATTGCGCAACGGCAGGTCTGGCGTCATTGCCCTGGCATTGCCGGACCTGGCCACGCCGTATTCTGCCGAAATTGCGCACAGCGTGGTGGAAGTAGCTCATGAACAGGGCTGGAGCGTGCAGATCGAGGAGACGGGATCCGATCCCACCCGCGAGTACGAATTGATGTCCCGCGCGCGCTCCAACCTGATAGACGGGTTGATCCTCAACCCCGTGGTACTGGACGAGAGTGCCGTCAAAGTGGGCGTCGCCCTGCCCCCCGTGGTCCTGCTTGGGGAAGTGTCCCAGAAGCTGGCCGACCGTGTGTGGGTGGACAGCGTCGCCGCCGCCCGTGACATGACACTGGCGCTCGGCAGGACGGGCAGGCGGCGTATCGCGGTCCTGGGCGCCGCCGAGGGCAGGGGCTCCGCGGCAGCCGTCCTCCGCACCCGCGGGTACCAGGCCGCGCTTGGCGAACTCGGCATCCCCTGGGACGACTCGTTGATCATCCCGTGCGAAAAGTGGAGCCCGGATACGGCAGCCCATGCTCTTTCCGCCTACCTTGACGCGCGCCCGGTGCCCGAGGCGCTGTTCTGTTTCACCGATTCCATGGCGATCGGTGCCCTGAGCGTGTTGTGGAAGCGCGGCCTTCGGGTTCCCGACGATGTTGCCGTTGCCGGTTTCGACGACATCGCGGATGCGAAGTACGCGGTGCCGTCACTGACCACAGTCTCGTTCGACAAGCGCTGGGTGGCCAGCGAGGCCCTGCGGCTCCTCACCGAACGCATGCAGGACCGCGAGGGCCCGCAGCGGGTGGTGGCCGTCGATTACGAAGTCGTGGAGCGGGAAAGCACCTCTTCCTAGGCCCTGCGCGCAGCGCCGGCCACTGGCGTGGCGTCGAAGCGAGACTGCGGGATCACTTTGCGAACGCTAACAATTTTTCGTTGCGGGACACATTACATCGATGTAATGTGAGGCGTGCGTCACACCGGAGCCTGCAGGACTGCGATGAGGGACACCCGGCAGCAACGGTTGTGGCAACGGAATGACTTTCAGCGGACCCATCCAAAGGAGTGACGGGTGAAGCAGTTTGATTTTTTCGACGACAGGCAACTGTCCAGGCGCCGGCTGTTGTCCGGAACCGCAGCGTTGGGAAGCGTGTTCGCCGCGGCGGCCTTGTCCGGGTGCGGCGGAAATGCCTCCGCCGCGGCCCCCAGGGATATCCAGTTCTGGCATCTCCTGTCCGGTGGCGACGGCATCAAGATGCAGAACATGATCAGCAAGGTGAACGACGCCAACCCGGCGTTCAAGGTGCACCCGACAGTTCTTGCCTGGGGGCCGCCGTACTACACCAAGCTGGCCATGGCATCGGCCGGCGGCCGTCCGCCGCAGCTGGCCATCATGCATGCCAGCCGCGTTCCCGGCTATGCGCCCGGCGGCCTGATCGACCCATGGGACCTGGACCTGCTGTCAGAGTTCGGCGTCACCAGCCAGAGCTTCGCGCCCAGGATCTGGGACAAGAGCCAGAACAACGGCAAAGTCTTCTCTATCGCCCTGGATTCGCACCCTTTTGTCATGTTCTACAACCGTGACGTGGCGGGAAAGGCAGGACTGCTTGGCAGCAACGGGCAGTTGCAGGAAGCGAAGTCCCCGCAGGAATTCATCAGCATCGCGCGGGAAATGCAGAAAGTGACCCAGGCGCACGGTCTGTCCTTCGGGTACCTCGGCAGCGGGTCACAGATGTGGCGCCTTTTCTACACCCTCTATCGGCAGCACGGGGCAAGCATGGAACTGACCCCCGGCAAGCCAATGGTGGCCGACAACGAGGCCGCCGTTGAGTCCCTGGAATTCATGACCTCCCTGTTCGATGACACCATCGCGGCGCAAAGCGGCGACATCAGCACCGGCATCGCGGAATTCGCCCGCGGGGGATCAGGCATGCTCTTCAGCGGGGTCTGGGAGCTTCCCACCTTCAAGAAGGCAAACCTGCCCGTTGACGCCGCCACCATCCCCACGCTGTTTGGAACGCCGGCCGCCTACGCTGACTCGCATTCCTTCGTGCTTCCCCGGCAGCTGAACGTCGACGACGCCAAGCGCCGCGACGTCTACAAATTCGTCAGCGACATCCTCAAGGGCTCGCTGTCGTGGGCCGAGGCAGGACATATCCCCGCCTTCCAGCCGGTGGTGCAATCCCAGGCCTACCGCGAACTCACGCCCCAGATCCACTATGCCAACGCCGCAGACATCATCGCCTACGACCCGGAGGCATGGTTCAGCGGATCGGGCTCCGACTGGCAAACGTACTTTGCGGAGACCGTGCAGAACGTGCTCCTCGGCCGCGACAAGGCAACTGATGGCTGGGATGCCTTCGTGCGGCGCACCAACACCCTGCTTTCCCGTCCCAACCCGGTTTGAACCGCCAAGCGACACAGGAGTCCAAATGAGTTCCGTAGCAACTTCACACAGCAGCGAGGGTCCGGCGGGTTCGCTGCCCGGGCTGTCCCGCCAAAGAATGTCCAGGCAGGCGGGGTCCAGGACCGCCGGATCCCGTTCCCAGGGAAGCAGGGACAACCTCAGCGGCTGGGCCTTCGCCGCACCGTTCCTGGCATTCTTCCTGGTCTTCCTCGTCTGGCCCCTCCTTTACGGGCTGTACATGAGCCTGACCGGCAAGTCCCTTACCGGCGCCAACGACAGCCTGATTGGGCTGGCGAACTACAGCGAAGCCCTCGCCGACTCCGACATGTGGCATTCGCTGGGCAACACCCTCTACTTCACGGTCATCAGCACTGTGCCGCTGGTGGTCGTTGCCTTGGTCATGGCCGCCTTGGTCAATGTCGGACTGCCCGCGCAATGGCTGTGGCGGCTGTCCTACTTTGCCCCGTACCTGCTGGCCTCCACCGTTGTCTCCCTGTTCTTCACCTGGATGTACAACCCCCAGTTGGGCCTGATCAACGACTCGCTGGCCAAAATAGGGCTGCCGAAAGTTGCGTGGCTGAACGACCCCGGCGTCGCGATGTGGGCAATCGTCATCGCCACACTGTGGTGGACGGTGGGCTTCAACTTCCTCCTGTACCTGGCGGCGATGCAGAACATCCCCGCCCAGCATTATGAGGCGGCGTCGCTGGACGGCGCCGGTGCCTGGCGGCAGTTCTTCTCCATCACCCTGCCACAGCTGGCCCCCACCACCGTGATGATCGTGCTCCTCCAGATCCTGGCCTCGCTGAAGATTTTCGACCAGGTCTACCAAATGACAGCCGGCGGCCCCGGCGGCGCCACCCGGCCCGTGGTGCAGTACATCTTCGAAACCGGCTTTACCGGATACCGCTTGGGCTACTCGGCAGCCATCTCCTACATCTTCTTCGGACTGATCGTGGCTGTCTCGGTCATCCAGTTCCTCATCACCCGCCGCAGGAGTGCATAGCCATGGCAACTGAAACCCTCGCCCGCCCTGTTCCCTCCACGGCCGCGCCGTCCGCCGGCGGCAGGAACGGCCGCAGGATGAGCCCCGGCCGGATCGCTGTCCTTGTAGCCGCAGCCCTGCTGGCCGTCCTCTGGATGGTGCCCTTCGCCTGGGCAACCGTCACCGCTTTCAAGAGCGAAACTGATGCCGCCGCTCCGAAGATCAGCTGGATCCCGCCGTCGGGCTTCACCGCCGATGCGTTCGTCAAGGTGTTCCAGGACGGCAACATCCCGCTCTGGACCTGGAACTCCCTGTACACCTCGGCGGCCATCACAGTGATCACGCTGGTCATTTCCGCGCTGGTGGCCTACGCGCTGTCCCGCATCGACTTCCGGGGCAAGAAGGTCCTGATGACCGTGATCATCGCGTCCATCATCGTTCCCCCGCCGGTCCTGATCATCCCGCTGTTCTACCAAATGGTGGCACTGCACATGATCGATACCTCCTGGGCCATCATCCTGCCGCAGGTCATCCATCCCGCCATGGTGTTCGTGCTCAAGAAGTTCTTCGACCAGATCCCGCGCGAACTCGAAGAAGCCGCGGTCATGGACGGCGCCAGCCGGATGCGGATTTTCCTCCAGGTCATACTTCCGCTGTCCCGCCCCATCCTCGCGGCCGTGGCAATCTTCGTGTTCATCGGCGCCTGGAACAACTTCCTCTGGCCCTTCATCGCTACCAATGACGGGTCCGTCCTGACCCTCCCCGTGGGGCTGCAGACCATCAAGAGCGCCTACGGCATCCAGTACGCCCAGAACATGGCGTCCGCGTTGCTCGCGGCCCTGCCGCTGATCCTGCTTTTCCTGTTCTTCCAGCGCCAGATCATCAAGGGCGTTGCGACGACGGGACTCGCCGGCACCTGACGCCCACCGTCGCTTTCCACCACCTGCCTGAAGTTCAACCAAGGAGATCATTCTTATGTCCCGCGCCAGAATCACCCTCGACCGCGACTTCACCATCGGCGAAGTGCCCCGGCGCCTTTTTGGCTCCTTCGTGGAGCACATGGGCCGCTGCGTCTATACCGGCATCTACGAACCGGGCCACCCGGAGGCCGACGAAAACGGCTTCCGCCAGGACGTCCTCAAACTCGTCAAGGAGCTTGGCGCCACAGTGGTCCGCTATCCCGGCGGCAACTTCGTCTCCGGCTACGACTGGGAAGACGGAATTGGCCCCCGCGAAGACCGGCCGCGCAGGCTTGACGGGGCCTGGCACACCCTGGAAACCAACGCCTTCGGCCTCCACGAATTCGTGGACTGGTCCCGCCAGGCCGGTACCGAAATCATGGAAGCCATCAACCTGGGAACCCGGGGAGTGGACGCCGCCCGCGCCATCGTCGAATACGCCAACCACCCGGGCGGCACCCGCCTTTCGGACCTGCGCGCCAAAAACGGCCACAAGGACCCCTTCAACATCAAGCTCTGGTGCCTGGGCAATGAAATGGACGGCCCCTGGCAGATCGGCCACAAGACGGCAGAGGAGTACGGCCGGCTGGCCCAGGAGGCGGCCAAGGCCATGCGGTTCGTTGACCCGGACATCGAACTGGTGGCCTGCGGAAGCTCCAACTCGCGGATGCCCACGTTCGGAGCCTGGGAGCAGACCGTCCTGACCCACGCCTACGACGAAGTCGACTATGTTTCCCTGCACGCCTACTACCAGGAGCACGACGGGGACGTCGGCAGCTTCCTGGCCAGCGCCGTCGACACCGACTACTTCATCGAATCGGTCATTGCCACCGCAGACGCGGTCCGCGCCAAGGGCAAGCACAAGAAGCACATCAATCTGTCCTTCGACGAATGGAACGTCTGGTACCAGCGGGGCCTGGACACGGAGGACCAGCCGCACAACGTGTCCAAGGCCGGCTGGCGTGAGCACCCCCGGGTCATCGAGGACAAGTACAACGTGACGGACGCCGTCGTCGTCGGAACTTTGCTCAACTCGCTGCTCCGGCACGGCGACCGGGTCAAGATCGCCAACCAGGCGCAGCTGGTCAACGTCATCGCCCCCATCTTCAGCGAGGAGAACGGTCCGGCCTGGCGGCAAACGATCTTCCACCCGTTCTCCAGGATGGCGGAGCTGGCGAAGGGCCAGATCCTGCGGTTGTCCGTCGACTCCGACAAGTACGCCAATACCCGGTTTGGCGATACGGACCTGGTCGATGTGAGCGCCACCTGGAACGAGGAGACGGGCCGGGTGGCCTTGTTCCTTGCCAACCGCGGGCTCGAGGAGGCGGCGGACGTGGAGGTCAGCCTGCGGGGCTTCGACGCGCAGCGGGTGGTCAGGGCGGAAGTGCTGGAAATCCCTGACGGCGGTGACCGCTTCACCATCAACAACCAGGACAACCAGGACCGCGTGGGCCTGAAGCCGCTGGAGGGTGCCAAGGCAAACGGCTCTGAGCTGCGGCTCAGCCTTCCTGCGTTGTCGTGGGCCGTCGTCGAACTGGACGTGGTGAAGAACTGACTCCCGCAGCTGCGCAACAAAAAAGGCCGCCCCGTGGGGCGGCCTTTTTTACGGTCCTAGCGGGAGCGCTGGCGGAGGCGCTGCATGTCCAGGATCACCACGGCGCGGGCCTCAAGCCGGAGCCAGCCACGCTGGACAAACTCGGCCAGGGCCTTGTTGACGGTTTCGCGGGAGGCGCCCACCAGCTGCGCCAGTTCTTCCTGCGTGAGCTCGTGCGCCACCAGGACGCCGTCGGTGGCCGGGCGGCCGAAGCGGTCGGCAAGGTCCAGCAGGGCCTTGGCCACGCGGCCCGGGACGTCCGAGAAGACGAGGTCCGAGAGGGAGTCGTTGGTGCGGCGCAGGCGGCGGGCCAGGGCCTGCAGCAGCTGGGCCGAGACCTCGGGGCGGGTGCGCAGCAGGGCGTTCAGGCTCTCGTTCTTGAGCCCGGCCAGCCGGGTTTCGGACACGGCGGTGGCGGTGGCGGTGCGGGGGCTGGGATCAAACAGCGCCATCTCGCCGAAGAGCTCGCCGGGGCCGAGGATGGCCAGGAGCGACTCACGGCCGTCCGGGGAGGTGCGGCCGAGCTTCACCTTGCCGGAGACGATGAAGTACAGCTGGTCACCCTGGTCACCTTCGCGGAACACTGATGCGCCGCGGGAAAGGTCCACCTCGGTGAGTTCGTCCGTCAGCAGCCGGAATGCGTCGTCGTCGAGCGTGGCGAAAAGGGGTGCTCGGCGCAGTACCTCGATGTCCATGAAATCTCCTGAGTAAAAGTATCGGCTGTGGGCGCTTTTGCCATTGTTTCAGAATTTTCAAGGTTCTGTGACGAACTTGGCATGGGAAACGCCCGCAGGCAGCCCGCCGGCGGTCCGCCGGAGGCCGCTGCACCCCACAGAAGATTGTCAGCGTCCGCCACTAGAATGGGGGTTCAACTGTAAATAAGGAGCCTTTGTGGTCGGCCTGACTGTCCTGGACATTGTCCTGATCCTGGCGCTGCTGTCATACCTGGTCTACGGCCTCCGCAATGGGTTCCTGGTCACTGTCGGCGGCCTCGCAGGCTTTGCCGCCGGCGCCATTGCCGCTTTCTTTGCCGTCCCGCTCGTCAGCACCTTCGTTGAGGACTCCGGGTGGAGGCTCACCGCCATCATCGCTGCCGCCGTCGTCCTGATGGCACTGGGGCATGGCCTGGGAACCATGGTGGGGCGCCAACTCCGCGGCGTGGTGCGGATCAGGCCGCTGCGGGCGGTGGACCGGCTGGTGGGCGGGGCGCTGAACCTTGTGGTGTCCGCCCTGGTGATGTCCATGCTGGCATTCAGCGTCAGCTCGCTCGGCGTGCCCGTGGTGTCCCAGCAGCTGGCTGAATCCAAGGTGATCCGCTTCATCGACGGGCTGACGCCCACCCCGGTCAAGGCCACCATGGCGGAGCTGCGGTCCACGGTGATCGGCAACGGCATCCCCACCCTGCTCGAAGGCCTGGACCAGGGCCAGGCCGTCCAGGTGCCCAACACCAGCACCAATACACCCGCGCTCAACCGGGCTGCCCAGTCCGTCCTGAGGATCGCAGGCACGGCCTATGAATGCGGCCAGAACCAGACCGGCAGTGGGTTCGTCGTCTCGGAAGACCGCGTGGTAACCAACGCGCACGTGGTGGCCGGCGTGTCGCAGCCGGTGGTGGAAATGCCCGACGGCGGGGCCATGCCCGGGCGCGTGGTCTACTTCGACACCCGGCGCGACCTTGCAGTCCTGGCCGTGGACAACCTGCCGTCCCAGCCGCTGCAACTGAGCCGTGACCTGCCCGGCGGCAGCCAGGCTGCGTTCGCCGGGTACCCGCACGGCGGCCCGTTCCAGTCCAAGCCCGCCACCGTCCAGGACATTGCCACCGTCCTGGTCCCGGACATCTACGGCAACAATCCCGCGCCGGAGGACATCTACCGCCTTGCCGGGGACGTCCAGCCGGGCAATTCCGGCGGCCCGCTGCTCACCACCGACGGCCAGGTGGCAGGCGTAATCTTCGCCAAGGCAACCTCGGACGCCGAGGTGGGGTTCGCCATCACCATGAATGACCTGGACCCCGTCGCGGAGCAGGCGCCGTCGCTGGCCTCCCCCGTGTCCTCCGGTCAGTGCATCCAGAAATAGGGCACTGCATCCAGAAGTAAGGGCGCCCCGTCCGTCCGGCTAGAGGACCTCTGCCAGGTAGTCGATGGCGAGCTTGTAGCCGAACACTCCAGCACCCACGATTACTGCCGCGCAGACCGGCGACAGGTAGGAGTGGTGCCGGAATTCCTCCCGCTGGTGCACGTTGGTGATGTGAACCTCGACGGCGGGAAGCTGCACGGCTGCCAGGGCGTCGCGAAGTGCCACGGAGGTGTGCGTGAAGGCGCCCGCGTTCAGGACGATTCCCACGGCGGCGCCCCGGGCTGCGTGGATGGCGTCCAGCAGGACGCCTTCATGGTTGGACTGGACGCACTCCACCGCGAATCCGTGGTTCTTCCCGGCGGCCGCAGCCAGCTGTTCAACGTCGGCAAGGGTGGAGGTGCCGTACTTTTCCGGCTCCCGCGTACCCAGCATGTTCAGGTTGGGGCCATTGATTACGAGGATGGTGCCGCGGCCGGCTTCGACGGTGGAGGAGGCTTCAGTCATGCCTGCAAATCTATCGGTTGGCCCTCCCTGCCGCGCATTCTTACGCCGGCATACACCATCGACTGCTGAGTACTTGTCGTTCTGAAGCTCCAAAACGACAAGTACGCGGCAATGGATGTCAGAGGGCCGTGACCTTCAGCAGTACTGCGTGCTCCGGGTTCAGGATGGGCATGGGCAGCCCCACCTCTGCCAGGAACCTGCCGCTGGCCTCTGCGCCGCCGGCCAGCCACGCGGGCGGCTCGACCTGCGTGAACGTGTGGGCATGGTCGGCGTCGTCCGGGGTGGGGAAGAGCGCTTCCACCCGGTAGCTGCGGCCGGCGTCGAGCCCTGGGATGCCGATGCGGCCCGGTGCCTCCGCTGCCGAGGTGCGCGTGCTGACCAGGGCGAACAGCGCCGCCGTCGTCCCTTCCTGGACGTCGATGCCGTCCCCGGCAGAACCGGCCACCACACCGTGCAGGAGCAACGAGTCGTCGGCGAGGTCCGCATGGACCCGGCGGCCGCTGTGGATCAGGCCCCGGTGCTCCTTGTACAGCCCCACGATGCGCCGCAGCTCTTCGCGGTCCTTGCCCTGGACGCTTCGGATGTCCCACTCCATGCCGAAATGACCGAACAGTGCCGTGATGGCCCGGAAGGACAGGTCGTGGGTGCGGGCCGTGGTGTGCGAGGTGGTTGGGCCGATGTGGCTGCCCACCAGTTCGGGCGGAACCACCGCACCGGTCCAGCGCTGGATGGTCTGCCGCTCCAGCGCGTCGTTGCAGTCGGAAGCCCAGATACGGTCGGTCCGCTCCAGGATGCCCAGGTCGACACGTCCGCCGCCGGAAGAGCAGCTCTCAATTTCCACGCCGGGATGGGCCTTCCGGAGCTCGTCAAACAGGCGGTACGCGGCCAGGGTCTGTGCGTGGACCGAGGGGCGGCCGGCGTGGCCGTGTTCGGCCAGGTCACGGTTCTGGTCCCACTTCAGGTAGCTGATGTTGTTCCCGGCCAGGAGCGCATCGATCCGGTCGAAGACGTACTGCCACGCCTCCGGGTTCACCAGGTCGATGACGTGCTGGTTGCGCCACTCCAGGGGAAGCCGGCCGCCGTCCTTGTGCGCGGCGGCGGAGGGGCCCACGATCCAGTCCGGATGCGCCCGGGCCACGTCCGAGTCCAGGTTCACCATTTCCGGCTCGACCCACAGCCCGAACTCCATGCCACGCGAGGTGACCGCGTTGATCAGCGGGGCCAGCCCGTCCGGCCAGACGGTCCCGTCGACATACCAGTCTCCCAGCCCGGCGTGGTCGTCACGGCGGCCCCGGAACCAGCCGTCGTCAAGCACGAAGCGCTCCACGCCCAGGCCGGCCGCGGACTCCGCCAGTTCAATCAGCGTGTCCAGGTTGTGGTCGAAGTACACGGCCTCCCACGTGTTGAGCACCACGGGGCGCGGTTTGCCTGCGGGCAGGCCGGTGGACGCGGCGGGCAGCACGTGGTGGGGGCGGGAGCGGAACCAGCTGTAGAAGGCTTCGGTGATGCCGTCCAGGCCGCGGTCCGAGTAGGCGGCGAACAGTGCCGGGGTGGTGTAGCTGCCACCCGGTTCCAGGGTGACTTCCGCGGGGCCCAGCAGCTCCGAGCCGCCGATCATGGTCCGGCCGTCACCGATGGTGTCCGCGAACTGTTCGTGGTTGCCGCTCCAGGCCAGGTGCGTCGCCCAGACTTTGCCATGCCGGTTGCCGAACCCCTGGGTGCCGGCGGCGAACAGCAGGGAGGAATCGTGGCCGGTGCGGCCGTGCCGTCCGGTCCGGACCCACGTGCCCTGCTGGATCCGGTGCCGCTGCGGGTGGCGTTCCCGGCACCAGCGCCCGGTCAGGTCCAGGAGTTCGACGGCGTCCGGTGCCACCGGGAGGACGGTGGCCAGCTCGTCCACCTGGAACGGGGTGGTGCCGTCATTGGTGACGGTGTGGCGCAGTTCCAGCAGGCCGCCGTCGTGAAGCTTAAGGGAGGAGGAGACACTGAGCCCGGCGTCGGCGTCGGCCTGCACGATGGTGGCGGCGGCACCCTCAGTGTTCACGGAGGTGACGCGGAGGCGGGACGAGAAGTCGAAGCCGGCGGCGCCGGCGGTGATGCGATGGCCGCGCAGGGCAGGCCGGCCCCGCCAGGCGGAAGCGGCCGAGGGGAGGAGGCCGGCGGGAACGTGGGCGTCAATGGAGGAGTGCCCCACCGGAGCGCCCAGGATGCCGAGGTCCGGCACGTCTGCTCCCAGGTCGGCGCCCCAGTGGATGACCTCGGCCTCCCCGCTGTCGAAGCTGACCAGCAGGCTGGTGCCGGCGGAACGGAGGTACAGGGGGTCCATAGGAAAATCTCTCTTCGTGATGATGCTGTGCGCTGAAAGTTAAAGGGTGGGGACAGGGTAGCCGGATGCTGCCGCCGGGAGGGGGACGGCGGCACCCGGCCGGGTGGCTGCGACCACATACGCAGCCACGTGGAGGGGCTACTTGAACAGGGCGTTGACCTGGTCATTGGCCGCCGTGAGGGAGCTGGCCGGGGCCTTGCCCGTGACCACGGCGTCCATGGCCGGCTTCATGATGCCGTCAACCTTGGCTGCCTTGTCCGCAATGGGGAAGAGGAAAGTGGTGCCGTCCTTGACCTGCTGGCTGAACGGGGTGACGTCCACGCCCTTTGCCTTGAACGCCTCGACGGCCTTGTCTGCGGAGGACTTGATGGCGGGGAAGACGACGGCCTTGGCCGCGACCACGTCCTGGCAGGCAGTCGAACCCAGGTACTCGACCCACTTGGCGGCAGCTTCGGGCTTCTTGGTGCCGGCGTAGATGGAGTCAGCCAGCCCGTTGTACATGCTGGAGCGCTTGCCGTCCACACCCGTCGGGGTAGGGGCGATGCCGACCTTGATGTCCTTGTACCCGGTGTACTGGCCGATCATCCAGGAGCCGTTGGCGTTGATCACGGACTTGCCGGCCGCGAAGGTGTCCGCCATGCTGGCGCCCACTGTGGTCTCGAGCTTGGGCATGTAGCCCTTCTGCACCAGGCCTGCGAACCAGTCGATGCTCTGCTGGAACTTGGGGTCGTCATAGTTGAAGTGCTTGCCCCAGGGGTTCTTGTCAGTGTGCGTCCAGCCGGTGGTCCCGGTCAGGTAGCTCCATTCGGTCTGGCCCTGGCCGGAACCGGAGCCATTGAGGCCAAGACCGTAGACCGCCACGTTGTCCTTGTCGAAGCCGGGCTCATCGCCGCGCTTGCCGTTCTTGTCCACCGTCAGGTGGGCGATGGTCTTTTCGTACGTGCCGCCGTCCTGGGGGTTCCAGGTCAGGGTGGCCATCTGCTCCGGGGTGACGCCTGCGTCCGCTGCCAGCTTGGTGTTGTAGAACAGGCCGATGGTGTCCCAGTCCTTAGGCAGTCCGTAGCGCTTTCCGTCCTCTCCGACCCAGAGGTCCGCCAGCCCGGAGTTGTAGATCCCGGTGTCGATGTTGTCCTTCTTGACGGCGTCATCCAGGGCGAGGATCTGCTTGTTCTTGACGAACTCGGGGTACTTGGCCAGGTGGTCGGTGAAGACGTCCGGCGCGGTGCCTGCGACGAAGCCGTTGGTAAGGGTGCCCCAGTAGTCGTCCCAGCCGCGCTGGGTGACCTTGACGGTGATGTCCGGGTTGGCTTTGTGGAAGTCGTCGGCGCACTGCTTGTAGGCCGGGAGCTGGTTGGCGTCCCAGAGCCAGTAGTTGATCTCGCCCTTGCCGGCCTCGGCGGAGCCACCGCTTCCGCAGGCGGAGAGTGCCAGGACGGCGGCCGCGGCTGCAGCGAGGGAACCGAGTGCTTTCTTCTTGTTCATGAGGGTCCTTTCAGGGTGTGCTTCCGGGCGCGCCGCCATGGCGCGGCCGGGGTCAGGGAGCTGGGGAGCTGAGGGGTGTTACTTAATGCCGGAGAAGCCGATGGAGTTGACGATCTTCTTGCCGAAGGCGGCGAACAGGATCAGGACCGGAAGGGCCGAGACCAGGGTTGCCGCCATGAGGCCGGACCAGTCCGGTGCACCCTGGGGCGACTGGGACTTGAAGACGCCCAGGCCCACGGTGAGGACGCGGACGGATTCGTCCTGGCCCACCAGCAGGGGCCAGAAGTATTCATTCCACTGGCCGATGAATGTGAGCAGGGCAAGTGTGGCGAGCGGGGCTGCGGCGTTGGGCAGGATGATCTGGAAGAAGATCCGGAGGTGCTTGGCGCCGTCGAGCATTGCCGCTTCTTCGACTTCGCGGGACATGTTCAGGAAGAACTGGCGGAGGAAGAAGATGGCGAAGGGGGTCATGAAGATATAGGGCAGCACCAGGCCAACCATGGTGTTCAGCAGGCCCAGGTTCTTGATGAGCAGGAAGTTGGGCAGGGCCGTGAAGATCGGCGGGACCATCATGGTGGCCAGGAAGAGGCTGAACACGGCGTTCCGTCCCCGCCAGCGGAGCCGGGCGAACGCGTACGCCGCCATGGCGCTGAAGAACACGGCCCCGATGGTGGTGATGGAGGCGAACAGCACGGAGTTGCGGAGGTAGGACCAGAAGTCGATCTGGGCGCCGGAACCGCCGTCGGCCACGGCTTCCTCCGGGGACTGCAGGCCGAAGACGCGCTGGAACGCACCCAGGTTGAACTCGGCGGGGAGCAGGTTGGTGGCGTTGGAGGCCAGGGCCCCGTTGGTGGACAGCGCGGTCCGCAGGACCCAGTAGAACGGGAGGACGGAGACGGCGACGGCGATGGCGACGAGGACCCAGGCGCCGGCGCGGCGCCAGTTGAACGGGCGACGCCGGGCGGCCGGCCGGGCGGGGGCGGAGACTCTTGCGGTGGTCATGGGGCGTCCTTAGTCCAGGTCCGATTCATTGCCCTTGAGGAACTTCATTTGGATGAAGGCCACCAGGGCGAGGATGACGAAGAGGATGACGGCCAGGGCGGACCCGTAACCGAAGTCCGATTCCGTGAAGGCCTTTTGGTAGATGTAGAACTGCAGCACGCGGCTGGCGTTGACCGGTCCGCCCTGGGTGGTGACGGCGACGGTGTCGAAGACCTGGAAGGAACCGATGATGGTGACGATCAGGACCAGGGCCAGGACCGGGCGCAGCAGGGGCAGGGTGATCTTCCGGAACGTCTGCCATGGGGAGGCGCCGTCCAGGTTGGCAACCTCGTAGACATGGTGCGGGATGGCCTGCAGGCCGGCGAAGATCAGCAGTGCGGTGTAGCCCATGTGCCGCCAGGTGTTGATCAGGGCCTGCGTGGGGATGGCCCATTCTTCGCTGCCGAAAAAAGCTACCTTGGGCATGCCCAGGGCATCGATGAAGTAGTTGACGATGCCGATCTGGTAGTCCAGCAGCCAGAACCACAGCAGTGCGGCGATCACGTTGGCCATCAGGTAGGGGAGGAGCAGGGTCCCCCGGATGAACGTTGATCTGGCGACCCGGTGCATCAGGAGGGCCAGGCCCAGGGCCAGCGCCGTCTGCAGGACGATGTTGATCAGGACGTACTGCGTGGTGACCGCGAGGGCGTTCCAGAAAAGGGGATCCTTGCCGATGGCCTCATAGTTGGCGGTCCCGATCCAGGTGGGATCCCCGAGGATGCTGTATTCGGTGAAGCTGAGGTAGATGCCGCGAAGCGTGGGCACCAGGTAAAAGGCGATAAATCCGATCATTGCGGGGGCGATGAAGAATAGTGCGGTCTTCAGGTCGCTTTGTCCCCGGCGCTTCAGTGGCCGGTGCACCGTGTTGGCTGCCGGGCTGGCGTTCCTGGTAAGGGTGGTCATCGTCGACCCTTTCGGCGAGTGTGATGGAAGTAACAAGCTGCGATGTAATCTACACGAGTAGATTTAGCTCGGCAATGCCTATGTCGAAATGTTTCTACACCAAGTATTTTCGCAATTCTATGGATATTGACTCGAGTAGATCCGAGTGAAACACTCGGACAAACCCCTATCGGAAGGCAAACAATGACGTTCTCCATCGGCATCGTGGGCGCAGGCCAGTTCGGCGGCCAGTTCGCGCACCTGTTCAACCTGCACCCCGGCATCAGCGCAGTCCACATGGTCGACCAGCTGCCCGCACGTGCGGAATCAGTGGCCGAACGCCTCGAACTCGCCGGTGTACTGCCGGACTTTGACGCGCTCCTGGCCTCTGACATCGATGCGGTGGCAATTTTCACGCAGCGCTGGACGCACGGTCCGCTGGTGGAACGCGCCCTCCGTGCAGGCAAGCACGTCTACTCTGCGGTCCCCATGGCAGTCTCAGAGGACGAAATCGAGCGCATCATTGAAGCAGTCCGGGAAACCGGCCTGGTCTACATGATGGGGGAGACCAGCTACTACAACCCGGCCACCGTCTATGCCCGCGAACAGCACGCGGCCGGCAGGTTCGGGCGGATCTTCTACTCCGAGGGCGACTACGTCCACGACATGGACCTGGGCTTCTATGACGCCTACCAGTACAGCGGCGGCGACCGGTGGAAAGAGACGGCCAGCTATCCGCCCATGCTCTACCCCACCCACGCCATCGGCGGTGTGCTCGGGGCTGTCCCGGCCCACGCCGTCAGCGTCAGCTGCGTGGGGGTCAGCGACCAGCGGAACGACGGCGTGTTCGACAAGGACGTCAGCATGTTTGGCAACGACTTCTCCAACGCCACGGCGCTTTTCGAACTGAACGACGGCGGCGTGATGCGCACCAACGAAATGCGCCGCGTCGGTTATCCGTCGCACATCCGCGAATCCCGGTTCCGGTTCTTCGGCACCGAGGCCAGTTTCGAACAGCTCGCCAAGGTCACCGTCTGGCAGGACAAGCAGGACGTCCACGACATCTCGGAGCAGATGGAAACCCGTCCCAGCATGTCCCTGGACGATCCGTCCCTGGCCCACGTGGCGCCGGAGCTTCGGGACGCGTTCGTGTCGGGACTCTCCCCGGTCCACGACGCGGGACGGCTGCCCGTGGAGTTCCAGGGAGCGCCCAACGGCCATGAGGGCAGCCATCATTTCCTGGTGGACGACTTCGTCACCGCGGTGAACAACCGGACACTGCCCCCGGTCAACGCCTGGGTGGCCGCACGTTTCACCCTTCCCGGGATCGTGGCCCACGAATCGGCCCGGCAGAACGGCGCCCGGCTGCCCATCCGCGACTTTGGCGATGCCCCGGCCGACTCGTAGCTAGCATGGAGACCATGACATCACCGGCAGTAAAGGCTCCCCGTGGCGGCCCTGTGACGCGCAAGGACGTTGCGCGCTATGCCGGCGTCAGCACCGCCGTCGTCAGCTACGTGGTCAATGGCGGCCCCAAGAAGGTGGCCCCGGCCACCGAAGCAAAAGTCCAGGACGCCATCCGCGTCCTCGGATACCGGCCCAATGCGGCGGCCCGTGCACTCAAGCTGGGCTCAAGCGAGACCCTGGGGCTCATCATTCCGGACAATACAAACCCCTTCTTCTCCCTGCTCGCCCACGCAGTCGAGGATGCCGCCGCGGACCTGGGGTACGCCCTGGTCCTCAGCAACTCAGACGGGAACCTGGCCAAGGAGCGGCGCAACATCCGCAACCTTGCCGCGCGCCAGGTGGATGGAGTGTTGCTGGCCAGTGTCCTCTTCGAACCGGACCTCGAAGCGCTTGAAACGGCGGACATCCCGGCGGTACTGCTGAACCAGGAACGGGATGCCCCGGGTTTCAACAGCATCGGGGTCGACCTGGCTGCGGGAGCCCGGATCGCTGTCGAGCACCTCATCGGCCATGGGCACACCAATATTGGACTGGCCATGGGCACCAACGTTTCGGGCAGCATGGATGGCCGTGAGGTGGGCTGGCGCCAGGCCCTGCAGGAGGCCGGGCTGCAGGAAGGACCTGTCGTCTACAGCGGATTCACCTGGCCCGGCGGCTATTCGGCCGGCCAGCGCCTGGTCGCCTCGATCAACCGGCCAACAGCCATCTTCGCCACCTCGGATACCCAGGCAGTGGGTCTGCTGCGGGCTATCCATGAGGCAGGGCTGGCAGTTCCGGGGGATATCGCAGTGGTGTCCTTCGACGGATCGATTGAAGCCGAATACTCCTGGCCGCCCCTGACTACGGTGGAGCAGCCCGTGGCTGCGATGGCGGAGGCCGCCGTCAACGCCCTGGTGGAGGCCCGGCGCGGGGGAAAACCGAAACACAACATATTTCCCACAAAGCTTCACGTCCGGCAGTCCTGCGGCTGCCCTTAAACCAAGAGGTCACCATCCCCGCCGGCCGCGGGGATGGTGACCTTTTTGGTGAGGGAATCTTCCCTCATGGGGAGCCCTGCAGTTACTCCTTGACGGGGATGGACTGCGACTTCAGGGCTTCGATGGTTTTCGCCTGACCATTCTTGAGGGCATCCAGAAGGGTACCGCTGCCGCCCGTTGCCTTGCCGAAACCGTCGGAAACGTCAGTGTACGTCTTGGTCATGGTGGGCCCCCAGGTGAAGTTGGGCTTCACGTTGGAGGACGCGTCGGCGAAGACGTCGTAGATCTTCTGGCCGCCGAAGTAGTCCACGCCGCCGGAGAAGGCGCCCAGGTCCTTGGCCGACTTCGCGGCGGGGTAGAGGCCGCCAAGCTTATTGGCCAGCGCCAGCGCCTCGGGATCGGTGTTCAACCACAGGGCGAACTTGGACGCTTCATAGGGGTGCTTTGAGCCCTTCAGGACTGCAGTGGAGGAACCTCCCCAGTTGCCTGCGGCCTTTCCGCCGGCTTCCCACTGAGGCATCGGGGCAACCGCCCACTTCCCGGCCGTATCCGGCGCTCCGCTCTGCAGGGTTGAGGCGCCCCACACGGCAGAAACCCAGGTCCACTGCTGGCCCTTGTTGAAGGAGGCATTCCACTCATCGGAGAAGGAGGGCAGGGTGGACACTTCGCCCTTCTCCAGCAGCTTCTGCCAGTAGTTGGCCACCTTCTCGGATTCCTTGCCGGTCAGGTTGACTTCCCACTTGTCATTGGCATTGGAGAACCACTGCCCGCCCGCCTGCCACACATTGCCGGCAAACCAGTTGACATCGCTGCGCGGGAAGTTGGTGATGTAGGAGCCGCGGGCCTTGATCTGCTCGGCTGCTGCAGCGTATTCGTCCCACGTGGTGGGGACCTTGATGCCCGCCTCCTTGAAGAGGTCGGCCCGGTAGAACATCGCCATTGGACCGCTGTCCTGCGGGATCGCGTAGACGGCCTTGTCCTCCCCGAACGTCACCTGGCCCCAGGTCCAGTCGACGAACTTGTCCTTGGCGCCGGCTACTCCCTCACATGCGGCTATGTTCTCCAGGCCGTCCTGGACCCGGAAGTTCGGCAGCGCATCGTATTCGATCTGGCCCAGGTCCGGGGCGTTGCCGGCCTGCAGCTGGTTGAAGAAGTTCTGGTATGTGCCCGAGTTGCCGTTGGGGCCCGTCTGGACCTTCACCTTGATGTCCGGGTGGTCCTTGTTCCAGAGGTCCACCACCTTGTCCATGCCGGGTACCCAGGTGGTGAATGACAATTCGACGGGTCCGGAGGAGGGCTTGCAGGACGTGTCCTGGGACGCGGAGGTGCTTCCGCCGCTGGAGCAGCCCGCAAGGGACAGCGCCGAGACTATGGCAAAGGCGGCAGTGGCTTTTCCGTAACGCACGCGCATTTCTATTCCTTATTAGTGGGGTGGGTGTACCGGGGCGGGGCGCCGCGGGACGTGTAATGGGGGGAATCTGCAGGGGGTTATTTGACGCTGCCGGCGCCCAGGCCGCTGCTCCAGAAGCGCTGCAGCGCCAGGAACGTCGCGATGAGCGGAAGGATCGACACCAGGGCGCCGACGATGACCAGGACCCGCAGCTCCGGAATCTGGCTGATTTGGCTGTTCCATGCGTACAGTCCCAGCGTGACCGGGAACAGGGCCTGGTCCCGCAGCATGATCAGGGGCAGGAAGAAGTTGTTCCAGATGGCGACGAACTGGAACAGGAAGATGGTGACCAGGGCGGGAGCCATCAGGCGGGTGGACACGGTAAAGAACGTCCTGGCTTCCGAGGAACCATCGAGGCGCGCAGCCTCCAGCAGTTCCGTGGGAACACTTGCAGCGGCATAGATCCGCGCGAGGTAGACGCCGAACGGGCTGACGAGGCTGGGAAGGAAGACGGCCCAGAGGGTGTTGGTCAGTTTCACCTGGCTGAAGATCAGGAACAGGGGGAGGGCCAGGGCTGTGGCGGGGACCAGGACGCCGCTGAGTACGACGTTGAAGATGGCCTCCCGGCCGCGGAATTCGTACTTGGCCAAGGCATAGCCGCACATGGCGGCGATGACGGTGCCCAGCAGGGCGCCGAGGCCGGCGTAGAGCGCACTGTTCAGAAGCCACCGGCCAAAGACACCGTCGCTGTAGGTGAAGAGGTTGCCAAGGTTGGCAAAGAACGTGGGGATGGAGTCCGCGGTGAACCAGAGCGGCGCCGTGCCGGTGATGTCCCCTCCCGTTTTGGAGGAGGAGACCAGCAGCCACCAGATGGGGGTCAGGAAGTAGAGCGTGAAGACACCCATGATGAGCATCGCCGCACCGCGTGACATGATGCTGTGCCGCGGGCCCCGGGGGCTGCCGGATACGGGGGACGTCTTCTTGGTTGTGGTCACGGCTGTTGCTGCGCTCACTGGGAAACCTTCCGCTGGGTCGCCTTGAGGAAGACGAAGGAAAGAACGAATGTGGCCAGCGCCAGCACCACGGAGAACGCTGCTGCCAGGCTGTAGTTCGGCACCGACGCCGTTGTGTAGACGGCCAGGTTCGGAGTGAACGTGCTGCTGATGGCGGAACTGAAGCTGCGAAGGGTCTGCGGCTCGGCAAGGAGCTGGAGGGTCCCGATGATGGAAAACACTCCGGTAAGGATGATGGCCGGAACCACGAGCGGTATCTTGATCCGCCAGGCGATCTGCAGGTTGCTGGCGCCGTCCAGTTTTGCTGCCTCGTAGATCTCCGTGGGGATGGCCAGCAGCGACGAGTAGATGATCAGCATGTTGTAGCCGACGTAGACCCAGGTCACGATGTTTGCGATGGCCCAGAGAACCAGGTCCGCGGAGAGGAAGTTCACCTGTGACGTAACGGCGCCGAAGGGGGAAAGCGACGGGGAGTAGAGGAAGCCCCACATGATCGCGGCGATAACGCCCGGTACTGCGTAGGGGGCGAAAAATGCCAGCCGGAAGAACTTCTTACCCTTCAGGAGGGGCGAATCGAGCAGCAAGGCAAACAGGAGGGCAAGACCGAGCATGATCGGCACCTGGACCACTCCGAAGAGCAGGACGCGGCCCACGGATTCCCAGAATTCGGTGTTCTGGAACACCTGCTGGTACTGGACGAGTCCGCCGAAGACCTGTTGGGGAGGCCCGAAGGTGCCCTTGCGTTCCACGGTGAGGAGGGATTGCACCACGGCGAAGACGATCGGCACCGCATAGAAGGCCAGGAAGAGCAGGCCGAACGGCGCAACGAACAGGAGGACGGCGCGGCGCTGGGCGGCCGACGTCCTGGGTTTCCGGGCTGGCGGTGCCCCCGCGGCCATTGCCGGAGCAGTTTGGTGTCTAGTCACTTTCATCATCCTTAAGGCCGGTGATGCGGCCAGTGGTTGGGGGTGCTGAGCTGAAGCTGCGGACGACGCGCACGGTGCCGGCAGGAATGACGACGGCGGTGGAGGCTTCTTCCCCCGCGATCAGTTCGTATCCGTGTGCAGGGTATTTGTGCTCATCGTCCGAGTGGTTGATAAGGAAGGTGTACGTGTGCTCCGCGTCTGACCTGGCAATGACTTCCAGCCCTGCCGCGGTTACCTGCACAGCGACACCGGCTTCGGCGGCGGCTCCGGCCACAACATCGCGGAGGGCTTGGGGATCGAGCACTGTGCCGATGTACCAGGCGTTCCCGGCGCCGTACCGGTTGCGGGTCACCGCCGGGGTGCCGGTGAGGTGGCCCTCAGTGAAGGACGCTTTTGCCTCCGCGCCCTCCAGGCGCAGGGCCTCGGCCCACAGGGCGGCCGTGGCTCCGGTATCCAGCGGCAGGAGCTGTCCGGGCGGCATGGGCAGGAATTCCTCCGAGCGGACGCCGAGGAGGTCCCGGAACGCGCCCGGGTAGCCGCCGGTCAGTACTGTGTCGTTTTCGTCGACAATGCCGCTGAAGTAGGTAACCACGGTGTGGCCTCCGTTGCTGACAAAGTCTGTCAGGGCCGCGGATTCCTGTTCACGGACGAGGTAGAGTCCGGGAACCAGTGCCAGCTTGTAGCCGGAGAGGTCAGAGCCGGGGGCCACGATGTCCACCGTGATGCCGTTGTCCCAGAGCGCTTTGTAGAGGGAGTGCACTTGGTCCAAGTACCGTACGTCCGAGGAAGGGTGTGACTCCTGGTCGTAGGCCCACCACGCTTCCCAGCTGAAAACCAGTGCAGCTTCGGCCTTCACCGTGGTGCCGGCCACCCCGGCGAGCTTTTCGAGGATGTGGCCGAGCTCTTTGACTTCCCGCCAGACCCGCGAGTCTGTTCCGGCGTGGGGGAGCATGGCCGAGTGGAATTTTTCGCTGCCCTGGACGGAGGCCCGCCACTGGAAGAAGCAGAGTCCGTCCGCCCCGCGCGCCAGGTGGGTGAGTGAGTTGCGGAGCATCTGGCCCGGGGCCTTGGCAATGTTGCGGGGCTGCCAGTTCACGGCAGAGGTGGAATGTTCCATCAGCAGCCAGGGCTCGCCCTGGGCAAGTCCGCGGGTGGCGTCTGCGGCGAAGGCCAGCTCCACCGTGGGGTCCTCGAGCCGGTGGTCCAGGTAGTGGTCGTTGGCGATGATGTCCATGTGGGGCGCCCACGCCCAGTAGTCCTGGTTGCGGATGTGCGCGGCGACCATGAAGTTGGTGGTCACCGGGATGCTGCTGTGCTTCCCCAGCACGTCCGCCTCCGCCTGGTAGTAGCCCAGCAGTTCGTCGGAGCTGAAGCGGTGGAAGTCGAGCAGCTGGGTGGGGTTGTTGGTGGAGACCGTGATTCGCGGGGGCAGGATTTGCTCCCAGGCGGAGTAGCGCTGGGACCAGAAGGCGGTGCCCCAGGCGCTGTTGAGGGCATCCAGGGTGCCGTAGCGCGCAGTCAGCCAGGTGCGGAACGCAGCGGCGGAGACGTCGCAGTAGCACAGGGCGTTGTGGCATCCCAGTTCGTTTGAAACATGCCACAGCCGTACTCCAGGGTGCGTGCCGTACCGTCGTGCTACTTCGTCCACCAGCCGGAGGGCATACTCCCGGTAGCGCGGGGAACTGGGGCACCATGCCTGCCGGCCGCCCGGCCATGCCCGGACTCCTGCTGCGGACTCCGGGAGGATTTCCGGATGCAGGGTTGTCAGCCACGCAGGGGTGGACGAGGTCCCGGTGCCGAGGTTGGCCCCGATGCCATTGGCGTGCAGCAAATCCAACACCTGGTCGAGACGTTCAAAGGAGTAGGTCCCGGGGGAGGGCTCCAGTTCGGCCCAGCCGAAAATGTTGACCGCAACGAGGTTGACCCCCGCCTCTTTCATGAGCCGGACGTCTTCCTGCCAGACGGCGGGTTCCCACTGCTCGGGGTTGTAGTCGCAGCCGTAAACGAGCTGTCCGTTCCCGGAAAGCTCGGCAACTGACGTTTTGGTGGGGCTCAACCCTGCTCCTTCGGCTTGCGGCAAACGTGCAAGACGGGGAAGCCCCTGCTCTTGGACGCTGTTGTCTCAACGATCTCTGTGAACGTTCCCAGACGGGCACCGCAAATAGTGATGCAGGTCATCTGGGAACGTTCCCAGAGTACGGCGGCGGTCAGGGCCGTGTCAATGCCTGCGGGAGGACGTACCCCGTCCAGACTCCGCTACAGTACAAATATGTCGCTGACACGCACCCGTGCCCGCCGCGCCACCATCAACGATGTCGCGGACGCCGCCGGGCTTTCCCGGGGGACTGTTTCACGGGTCATGAACGGGGAAAAATACGTCTCCGATGAGGCCAAGCAGGCCGTCGAAGAAGCCATCGCCCGGGTGGGATACGTCCGCAACAACGCAGCCCGCAACCTGGTCACCCAGGAATCCCGGGCCATCGGGCTGATCATTCACGAACCCCACTCGCTGTTGTTCGAAGACCCCAATATTGGCTCCATCCTGCTGGGCGCCAACGAGGTGCTGTCGAAGGCTGACTACCAACTGGTTTCGCTGATCATTGATTCTGACCGTGACAGCCGCAGGGTGGCGGATTACCTGCGGGGCGGCCTGGTCGACGGCGCCGTCATCATCTCAGCGCGCGCGTCCGATCCCATTGCGGCAGCCATAGCGGACATTGGCTTGCCTGCGGCCTTCGTCGGCCACCCGGAAGGGACGCCCGCGCTGCCGTACGCCGCCATTGACAACGTTGAGGCCGCACGGAGCATCACCAAAAGGCTGCTGGAAACAGGGCGGGAACAGGTGGGCATGATCGCCAGTGCCTTGGATCGCGACTCAGGAAAGGACCGGCTTGCCGGCTTCCGGGCCGCGATGGGCGACCGATTTGACCCCAACCTGGTGGTGGAATACCCCTTGTACACCTACGCTGCCGGGTTGGAAGGCATGCAGGAACTGCTCCGGCGCGCTCCCCACCTGGACGGAGTTTTCGCGGCCTCGGATGCCGTGGCTGCCGGAGCCATGACGGCATTGCAGGAGGCCGGGCGGCGCGTCCCGGAGGATGTGGGAATTGTAGGTTTCGACGACAGCAGCTGGGCCCTTCGCTGCAGGCCCCAGCTGTCCACCGTCCGCCAGCCGGCTGACCTTCTGGGGAGCACCGCCGCTGAACTCGTCCTGGCACAGCTCCAGGGGCTGCCGGGCACGCCGCGGGTCCTCGAGACCACCATCATGTGGCGCGGATCAGCCTGACCGCGCTTACGCGGCCACTACACGCAGCTTGGCCCGTTCGCCAAGGACGCGCTGGGCCTCGGCGCTGAGCCCCGCATCACTGATGACCTCATCCACGTCATCGAGTGCTGCGATGGAGCTGATGCCCAACATGCCCCACTTGGTGTGGTCGGCAAGGACCACCGTCTTCCGTGCGGCTGCCACGAACGCACGGTCCGTCTCGGCTTCGAGCAGGTTTGGGGTGGTGAACCCGGCGTCTGCATCCATTCCGTGGACGCCCAGGAACAGGACGTCCAGGTGCAGTTGCTTGAGGGCCCCGGTGGCGATCGGGCCAACCAGGGCGTCCGACGGCGTGCGTTCGCCGCCTATCAGGATCACGGTGGACCCGCCGGGGTGGAAAAGATCGGCAATCCGCATCGAATTGGTCACCACGGTGATGCGCGGGCCGCCGGTCAATTCCCGGGCCAGCGCCCACGTGGTGGTGCCTGCGCTCAAGCCGACCGCCATGCCTTCCTGCACCAGCCCCGCGGCGGCCACGGCAATGGCACGCTTCTCCGCCGTCAACTGTGTGGATTTCAATTCGAAGCCGGGCTCATGGGCACTGGCATCACCGGGAAGTTTCGCCCCACCGTGGATGCGCTCCAGTTTCCCGCCCTCTTCAAGCTGCTCAATGTCCCGCCGCACCGTCATCAGCGACACACCCAGCTGCGCGGCCAGGTCTGAAACCCGCACCACCCGCTCCCGCTGGACAGCATCCACAATGGCCTGGTGTCGGGCAGCTGCAAGCATGTGAGCGGGTTCCTTCATTGGTATTACAGGTTTGCTCCCAGCATACGGCGACGGCGCCACCCAGGCCGGGCAGCGCCGTCGCCAAACGGATACCGCTACTTCCGCAGCGACGCTGCGATCTGCTGCATGATGGTCGGGTCCGAGAGGGTGGTGGCGTCGCCCGGATCGCGGCCTTCCGCCACGTCCTTGAGGAGGCGGCGCATGATCTTGCCGGACCGGGTCTTGGGCAGTTCCGGGACCACCAGGATGTTCTTGGGCTTGGCGATCGGCCCGATTTCCTTGCCCACGTGGTTGCGCAGTTCCTGGACGGTGGCGTCACCGTTGTTGGCGGCGTCGCCACGGAGGATGACGAACGCCACCACGGCCTGGCCGGTGGTTTCGTCCGTGGCACCGACGACGGCGGCCTCCGCCACGGCCGGGTGGCTCACCAGGGCGGACTCGATCTCGGTGGTGGAGAGCCGGTGCCCCGAGACGTTCATGACGTCATCCACCCGGCCCAGCAGCCAAATGTCGCCGTCTTCGTCCCTCTTGGCACCGTCGCCTGCAAAGTACATGTTCTCGAACCGGGACCAGTAGGTGTCCTTGAAGCGCTCCGGATCACCCCAGATCCCGCGCAGCATGGACGGCCAGGGCTCCCGGATGACCAGGAAGCCGCCGTGCCCGTTCGGGACCGACTGGCCCATTTCGTCGACAACGTCCACGGCGATCCCGGGCAGCGGCACCTGCGCCGAGCCGGGCTTGGTGGCCGTGACTCCGGGGAGCGGGGCAATCATCTGCGCGCCGGTCTCGGTCTGCCACCAGGTATCGACGATGGGTGCCTTGTCGCCGCCGATGACCTTGCGGTACCACATCCAGGCTTCGGGGTTGATGGGTTCACCGACTGAGCCCAGCACGCGGAGCGAGGAGAGGTCGTACTTCGCCGGGATCTCCGAACCCCACTTCATGAAGGTCCGGATGGCGGTGGGCGCGGTGTAGAGGATGGAGACCTTGTACTTTTCCACGATCTCCCACCAGCGGCCCTGGTGCGGGGAGTCCGGGGTGCCTTCGTACATCACCTGGGTGGCGCCGTTGATGAGCGGCGCGTAGGCGACGTATGAGTGTCCGGTGACCCAGCCGACGTCGGCCGTGCACCAGTAGACGTCCGTTTCCGGGTGGAGGTCGAAGACCGCCTTGTGGGTGTAGGCCGTTTGGGTGAGGTAGCCGCCGGTGGTGTGCAGGATGCCTTTGGGCTTACCCGTGGTGCCCGAGGTGTAGAGGATGTACAGCGGGTGTTCCGAATCGTGGCCCACCGCCGTGTGCTCGGCCGTTGCCGTGCCCACGGTGTCAGCCCACCAGTGGTCGCGGCCTTCCGTCCAGTCCACGTCCTGGCCGTTGCGCTTGACCACCACCACGTTCTGCACCGTGTGGCCGTCGTGGGCCAGGGCGTCATCGACGGCGGCCTTGAGCGGGCTGGGCTTGCCGCGCCGGTAGGTGCCGTCCGCCGTGACCACGAGCTTGGCCTCGGCGTCGTCAATCCGCGAACGCAGTGCTTCGGCGGAGAAACCGCCGAACACCACGGAGTGGACCGCGCCGATCCGGGCGCAGGCCAGCAGCGTAATGACGGCCTCGGGGATCATGGGCAGGTACACGGCCACGCGGTCACCCTTGGCCACGCCCAGGGACTCGAAGGCGTTGGCCGCCTTTTTCACCTCTTCGGTCAGCTGCGCGTAGGTGTAGGTCCGCGTGTCGCCGGGTTCGCCCTCGAAGTAGATGGCCACACGGTCACCGTTGCCGGCTTCGACGTGGCGGTCCAGGGCGTTGTAGGCGGCGTTGAGTTCACCGCCCACAAACCACTTGGCGAAGGGCGGATTGGACCAGTCCAGCGCCTGGGTGAAGTCCTTGCTCCAGGTCAGCAGTTCCCGGGCCTTCTTTGCCCAGAACGCCGGCCGGTCGGCATCCGCTTCCCCGTACTCGGCGGCGGTGACAACGGCGTTGGCCGCGAATTCCGGGGAGGGCGGGAAGGCCCGGGTCTCATGCAGCAGGTTCGCAAAAGCATCGCCCTGGTGGCCTTGCTGACCTGCCGGCTGGGCGGAAGCGGAGGGAACGGTGGCCGTGGAGCTGGGAGTGTCCTGGGACATGTGAACCTCATCATTCATCGATCTTTGCCGCGCGGGACACCCGCACGGCAGGGCCCTCCGTGTGGCACGGCATTGGGCTCCAGCCGGGCGGGCGTACCGCAAAGAGCTGTTCCGCAACCTAGCCTAATGCTTGCCGCGCGCCCTCTGTGCTCCCCGTCACACATGCGGCCATGAGCGGCATTTTTTAAGCGGTGAATGGTGTCTTCATTACTCCTCCCAGGGCCACGGAGGCCTGCTCCAGCTAGTGATCAGTCAGGCTGTTGACTAGGCTGAGATGGAATTGTGACTTCATTTCGGACCGCTCCGCCCAGGCGCAAGCAGTGCCTGGACGGGCCCGGTCCGCATGTCAAGACGGCACGGTTTTCGGGTCCGGACCGGGCCCGGTGCCGCCACGCTAAGGAGAGCAGAATGAACCAGCAGAGCTTCGGCCAGCGAACGGCCCCGGACACCGAGTCGGGGCCCGGAGGCTCCGGATCCGCCGCTGTGGGACCAGGTCACCCGACGGCCGCCGCCGGCGCCGCCAAGGGACAGGCTGCAGGGCGCAACGCTGCCTCCGGAAAGATCGACCCCAACGCCAACCATGCCGTCCTCGGTCCGTTCACTGTGCGGGACCTGGCCGTTTTCGCCGGGACGTTGATCCTGTTTGTCGCGTCCCTGCTGCCCCTTTTTGGTGCCCGGTACAACCTGTGGAACCTGAACAACCTGTTCTTCCTGGGGCTGGGCATCATCCTGCCGCTGTTCGCCAGTGCCCTGTTCGCCGCCCGCCGGCTGGCCCCTGCAACCCGGATCCGCGTGGGTTCGCTCTCCATCGACCAGTTCGCCTCCGTGGTGGCTTCCTTTGCCGTCGCCTTCTTCTTCCTGTCGGTGGCCTCCGGATACGGGACCACACTGCTGGTGGGCCTGATCGGCTCCCTGATCCTGTTCACTGCCACGGTGCTGGGCCGTTTCGTGCCCTATCTGTCCGGTGACTTCAAGGACCGGCCCGAGATGCCGGCGCATGTCGTGGCCCGCGAAGCCGCGGTCCCGACCCGGAAGCCGCGGGCCCCTAAAGCGGCCAAACCGGAGACCGGCGCCAACCAGTCCAAGGGCGGCTTCAAGGGCGCCGGCATCTTCGGGGGTGCCGGTGCCGGCTCCTCCGCTGTCCAGCCGGGATCTGCCGGCCACAGCCCTGAGCCCGTCCGTTCCGCGCAGCCGCCCGCTACCGCTGCCGTACCGGTGGCTGCCGCCGGGACATCAAACGCGGGAACCGCCGGAGCTGCAGCTGCAGGAGCCGGTGCCGCGGCCGCCGCTTCCGGTGCCCACGGGCCTGCCGCGTCCGCGTCGTCGCCGTCCGCGCCCGCCCCCGAAACGTCGGAACGGACCCCTGAAGTGGACGCCGGGCCGCCCACCCAGGCAGCCGACATCGTCCGCCCTGCCCCCGCGGTGAACGCCGGCCCGCCCACCCAGGCAGCCGACGTCGTCCGCCCTGCTTCTGCTCCCGTTGCGGAGGAGACCCAGCACGGGGATGTCCCCGCAGCCCATGCCCCCCAGGCGGCGTGGGAGCCGCCGGCTGCCACCGCCGTTCACCAGCAGGTCCGCGCCGAGCAGCCCATCGGGGCAACGGTGGACCCGGCAAGCCGCCACGACGAGATGGACGGGCAGCCGATCCACGAGGCCTTTTGGTTTGCCGTTGCCCAGCACCGCACCGCCTTCGATCCCCGCACCGGTGCCCCCGCGTTCGTGATTGAACCCGGCGGCTGGGTGCTGGCACTTGAGGACCGCGGCCACGAATTCCTGGTCCAGCACACCGATGGACGGCTGGGCGTGCTGCGCGACCTCAGCAACATCGAGCGCGGCTGACGCCGGTGGCCGGGGCCCGCACCAAGACCGGCCAGGCCGCAGGGATGCCCGTGGTCTCGTCCGAATCCGTCCTGGCGCTGAAGCGGAGGGCGCGGCGCATCCACAAGGCCCTGGCCGAGAAATACCCGTACGCCCACGCGGAACTGGATTTCCGCAATCCGTTCGAACTGCTCGTGGCCACCGTCCTGTCCGCCCAGACCACCGACGTGACGGTCAACCAGGTCACCAAAGTACTGTTCGCGCGGTGGCCCAATGCCCGCGCCCTGGCGGAGGCGGACCCCACGGAGCTTGAGGCCATCCTCAAGCCCACCGGGTTCTTCCGTGCCAAGGCGAAGAACGTCCAGGCACTGTGCACGCGGCTGGTGGACGACTTTGACGGCGAGGTGCCCGGGCGGATGGAGGAACTGGTCACGTTGCCCGGAGTGGGCCGCAAAACCGCCAACGTGGTGCTCGCCAACGCCTTCGGCGTTCCGGGCATCTCCGTTGACACGCACTTCGCCCGGCTGGCCAAGCGGTTCGGCTGGACCCAGTCAGAGGATCCCGTCCAGATTGAACAGGACGTGGCGGAGCTGTTCGAGCGCAGGGACTGGACCATGCTGTCCCACCGGGTGATCTTCCATGGCCGCCGGGTCTGCCACGCCAGGAAACCCGCCTGCGGCGCCTGTCCGGTGGCCAACTGGTGCCCCAGCTACGGTCTGGGCGAGACCGACCCCGTCAAGGCGGCCAAGCTCCTCAAATACGAACTTGCCCCCGGCAGCGAGGCATTGCTGGAGCAGTACCTGGCAGAACAGCACCGGGCCGCAGAGATCCGGATGGCTTCCCAGAAGAGGACCCCGTGAGCGCCCGCGAAGACCTCGCCGGGCTGGTCCGGCGGGCCAAAACCGGAACGGCCGGCCCTCCTGATCCGCGCTGGGCGGCCCTGACCGTCGACGCGGCACGCGCCCGCAGGGCCGCGGTGCTGATGCTCTTTGGCGTTCTTGACGACGTCCCGGCCGCGTCCGGCAAGCCACTTGCGCCGGCCGACCTGGACGTCCTGCTCCTGGAACGCGCCCACACCCTGGGTTCCCATCCCGGCCAGGTGGCCTTTCCCGGCGGCGGCATCGACAGGGACGAAACCCCGGTGGAGGCCGCGCTCCGGGAAGCCGAGGAGGAGACCGGGCTGGATTCCAGCGGCGTGGAAGTGCTGGGCACGCTCCAGGAGCTGGGGTTGGCGCACAGCAACTTCCTGGTGACGCCCGTGCTGGGGTGGTGGCAGGCACCCTCGCCGGTCCGGGTGGTGGACTATGGTGAATCCGCCCAGGTGTTCCGCGTCCCGGTGCGGGACCTGCTGGACCCGGACAACCGGGTGATGGCCACCGTCCACCGGGCAGGGCGGACGTTCGACAGCCCAGCGTTCACGGTGAACGGGGTGGTGGTGTGGGGCTTCACCGGCATTGTGCTCAGTGGCCTCTTCGACCAGCTCGGCTGGTCGGTTCCGTGGGACCGGAACCGGCTGCATCCGATCGGGGTCTAAACCTCAGGCCTGCTGGCGCAAATCCACCACGATGCCGGTGGCGGCGTTCTCGCGCATGGCCTTGATGCCGTCACGGAGCATGGTCAGGGACTTGAAGGTTGGCGAAACCGCAACGGTGTTGCCCTCGGAGTCGGTGAGCCGCAGCCGGTACGACTCGTCGCCTGTGCGGTGTATTTCAAATCTTCCCGCCATGGACGGGGACCTCCCTGGTATGCGTCGTTGCATCAGCGTGTGGACCGGTCTGTTTCAGCCACCGCCTCCGACTGTAACCTCCGCCACCCTGCCCGTCGAGCTACTGCCGGGTAGGTTACCTTGCATCTCATGGGCAGGTATCCGGCGCCCGCCAGGACCGCTATTTGGCGAGGTTGTAGGAGTCGACGACGGCGAGGCTCACCGGGAACTCCACCGGGATCCGCCCGAACAACAGCTCCTTTGCCGCCACGGCCGATTCCTCGATGGCGGCGATGCAGGCGTCAACCCTTTCCGCGGGCGCATGCACCATCACCTCATCGTGCAGGAAGAAGACCAACTCGGCCCGGACCGTCCCGCCGCTGCCGCCGGTGCCCGCTGTCCGAAGGGTGCGCAGCCGCCGTCGTAATTCCGCGAGCCAGCACGCCGCCCAGTCCGCCGCGGAGCCCTGGACCACGAAGTTCCGGGTGAAACGCCCCCGGGACCGGGCTATGGACTCTGCGCGCCGCTGCTCTTCGGCGGTGGTGGAGCGCTGGCTCAGGAACCACCGCTCCGAGGGCGGCGGGCTGCTGCGGCCCAGCCGCGTGGTCACCGTTCCGCCGGCTTCACCCGCCCGCGCCGCACGCTCCACAAAGTCGACGGCGCGCGGATAGGTGCGGGCCAACTGCGGCATCAGCCGCCCGGCCTCGCCGGAGGTGGCGCCGTACATCGCGCCCAGCAACGCCATCTTCGCTTTGGCCCGGTCCCCGCCGAAGCCCTTGGCGGCGATGCCGGCATACAGGTCCTGGTCCCGGGCGGCCTCAGCCATGGAGGAGTCCTGCGCGAGGGCCACCAGGACGCGCGGTTCCAGCTGCGAGGCGTCGGCCACGATCAGTTTGTGGCCCGGGTCTGCATGGACCGCTCCGCGGACCTGGCGCGGGATCTGCAGTGCGCCACCGCCCCGGGACGCCCAGCGCCCGGAAACCACTCCACCCACCACATACTCGGGGCGGAACCTGCCACCGTCCACCCAGGCGTCCAGCCATGACCAGCCGTTGGCCGCGTTGAGGCGGGAGAGCTTCTTGTATTCCAGCAGCGGCTCGATGACAGGGTGGCTGGACTCCCTGAGCTCCCACTTCCGGGTGCTCTTCACCTCGATGCCGTTGCGGTGCAGGGCCCGCATCAGGTCCTGCGGCGAGTCGGGGTTGAGCCCCGGGGAGTTGAGCAGGGTACGCAGTTCCGCAGCAAGCGCCTCGAGTCTTTGCGGACGCTGTCCGGCGGGCGGGCGGGGCCCCAGGTGGTCAACCAGGATCTGTTCGTGCAGGTCCTCCCGCCACGGAACGCCCGCGTGCTGCATCTCGGCAGCCACCATGGCGGCTGCCGACTCCGCCGCGAGCAGCAGCTGGAGGCGGTGCAGGCGGTTTTCCTCCATCCCCACGCCGGCCAGGGCGGCCTGCTGGGCCGCGTATTCGGCGCGGAGGTCCTCAAGTCCCCACCCCGGGGCCGGTCCGGCACCCGGATCGTCGAACAGCGCTCCCTGGTCCGCCGGGGGACGCGGCGGCAGCAGAGCCTTCGGCGGGAGCATGGGATCCTCCACCGGGACCCTGTCGGTATTCCTGGCGTAATCGGTATGGGCGCTGAACTGCGAGAAGGCCAGGATGTTGCCGCAGAGGGTGACGTCGTAGCAGCGCTCCACCTCCACACCGGAGGCGAGCAGCGCGGGGTACCAGTCCTGCGTCCGGTGCCAGATCCACCGGGGCGGCTGTCCTCCGGGGCGCCGGGCTTCCAGTTCACGGACGACGGCGGCAAGCTCGCCGGGTGCCACCAGCCGGGGCCCGGGGTTGGCCGGTTGAGGGTCGCCTGCCTGTGTCAGTTCCTGCAGTGCCGCACCGCGGGGGTGGGCGGCAAGCAGCAGGTACATGTTCCCATTGTGCCCTGCCGGGAGTGGTGGCCCTGTTTGTCCACATAGGGGAGGTGCCCCCTTAACGGGCTTTGGTTGCCGCGGCAGAGTGGCTGCATGAGCAGGCACCAGCTGAATGCACCGCACCCCGCGCCGGGGCAGGCCACGGATTCCTTCCGGCGGCCACCAGGCCGGAGATCACCCTCCCGTGCTGCGTTGCCGGACAACCCGGCGTCCGGCGCCGCCTGGCTGCCGGACGGTTCACCGCCGGGCGGTTCAGCACCGGGCGGTGCGGGCGGGGTGCTGCTGGTTACCTCCTCGGGGGTTCTCCGCGCCGAAGTGGAGCGCATTGTGGCAGCCGCCGGAGCCCAGCTGCGCGTCGTTCCGGATGCAGTGGAGGGCGGACGGTACTGGGACGCTGCATCGGCCGTCCTGGTGGGCAGCGATGTGCGGGAGCTGCCACCGCGGCGGCGCACCCCTGCCGTCATGGTGGGCCTCGACGGCGAAGGGGACAGCCTCTGGCACCTCGCCGCCGCCCTGGGCGCCGAACGCGTTGCCGTGCTGCCCGATGCCGCTGCCTGGCTGGCGGACCATCTGAGCCGGTCACGCTCGCCGGGACCCGGCGGCCTGGTCCTTGGCATCACGGGCGGTTGCGGCGGGGCGGGGGCAACCACCGCCGCCATTTGGATAGCCCAGGCCGCGGCAGGGCTGGGGGTACGCGTCCTGCTGGTTGACGGGGACCCCTGGGGCGGTGGCCTGGAACTGGCGCTCGCTGCCGAGGACAACCCCGGACTGCGGTGGCCGGACCTCGCGGAGGCAAGGGGCAGCATTGATCCCCTGCAGCTCTCCGACTCCCTGCCCGTGGCCGGAGGTTTTTCCTTCCTGTCCTGGCCAGCCACCCGGGAGCAGCCGGTCCCTGTCCCTGCTGCCGCCGCAGCGGGTGTGCTCGATGCTGCCCGCCGTGGTTTTGAGCTGGTCGTTGTGGATGTGGGAAGGGGCGCGGAGCCGCTCCATACGGTGGCCGGGGACTGTGACCGGATCATGGTGGTGGTGCCGGCGCAGCTGAAGGCAGCGGTCGCGGCGGTACGCCTGCTGCAGGAACTTCCGCCCGTGGAGGCTGCCTTGCTGGTGCGGGGCCGGCAAGGTGCTGCGCTGGACAGTTCCCTGATTGCTGACGCCGTAGGGTTGCCCGTGCAGGGCCGCATCCCCGAACTGCGGGCCGTCCCGGTAGCCATGGAAGCGGGGCGCCTGCTGGACTTTGGGAAGCGGCGGACCATCCGGCATTTCGGCGCCACGGTGCTCGATTGGCTCGGCGAGGACCTGCAGGCGGGGGATGTGGCATGAGGCGGCCGTCGGGTACACCCTCAGCTCCGCCTCCAGCTCCCGATACAGGCAGCGCTGCAAGGTCCGGGGGCCTGGGTGCACGGCGCAGTGCCCGGATCCTTGAAGCGAACCAGGCCGTCCGCCAGGTCCGGGCCGGTGAGGCAGCCGGTACTGGCCGGGCCGTTGATTCCGGGCTGCTGGAATCCGTCCGTGAGTCGATGATGGCCGAGGCTGGAGCGGTAACACCGTCGCGCGTCGCTGCTGCTGTCCAGGCCACTGGCAAGCTGTTGGGCACCGCCGGAGCGCTTGCCGCGGTGGAACGGATCAGTGCCGAACTCAACGGACTGGGACCGCTGCAGGAGCTCACCAGGGATCCTGCCGTCACAGACATTTTCGTTAACGCTCCCGATTCCGTGTGGGTGGACCGTGGCAGGGGCATCGAGCGCGTACCTGTCGTGTTCGATGGCGAGGCCCAACTGCGCGCGCTGGCCTGCCGGCTGGTGGCTGCAGGCGGGCGCCGCCTGGATGACGGGTCGCCCTGCGTCGATGTCAGGCTTGCCGGCGGCTACCGTGTTCACGCCGTGTTGCCGCCGGTGTCCACGTCCGGGACGCTGCTGAGCGTCCGGATTCGCAGGGAGAGGGTTTTCAGCATGGCGGAGCTGCGCGCGGGCGGCATGTTCGGCCAGCGCGTGCAGACGGTGCTGGAGAGGATAGTGGAGAGGAAGTTGAGTTTCCTGGTCAGCGGTGCCACGGGTTCCGGTAAGACCACGCTGCTGTCCACCCTGCTGGGCCTTTGTTCCGCGAAAGAGCGGCTGGTCCTGATCGAGGATGCGGCCGAACTCAACCCTGTCCACCCCCATGTGGTGGCCCTCGAATCACGCCACGGGAATCTTGAAGGTGGCGGCGCCGTGGACTTGGGGGAGCTGGTTCGCCAGGCGCTTCGCATGCGTCCGGACAGGCTGGTGGTGGGGGAGTGCCGGGGTGCTGAAGTCCGTGAGCTCCTGACGGCGATGAATACCGGGCACAGTGGCGGTGGCGGAACCATCCACGCGAACACGGCAGCCGCGGTCCCGGCCAGGCTCAACGCCCTCGGCGCGCTCGCCGGGCTCGGCCCGGAGGCCGTGCGGCTTCAGGCCGCCAGCGCCCTCGACGTTGTCATCCATGTCGGCAGGACCCCGAAGTGCCGGGAAGTCCTGTGCGTTGGACTCATCGCCGATGGCCCGGCAGGACTGACCGTGGTGCCGGCCATTAAGGAGTCAGGTATCACGGGTCCGGCGTGGTCGGCGCTGGCGGCCCGGTTGGGGATGGACCCCGGGGCAACCCTGTGACGGTCCTTTTCACGGTGCTTCTTTGCAGTGCCATGCTGTTGCTCCTCAACCCGCCCCTTGACGCGGTTTCCCGGCTGCGCACGGCAACCGGCAGGAAGAAGAGCACGCAGGGGGTCAGGAGAGGCCTGGTACTGCCGTGGGGCAAGGCGGCCGGCAGGAGCGCGGCACTGTCGCGGGGGCCGGGCCTGACCCTGGTGGTGCAGCAGCTGGCGGCACTGCTCCGGGGCGGACGGACGCCGGGGCGGTTGTGGGACGAGCTGTGGACGGTTTACGGCGATGGCGGAAACGGGCAGCAGCTTCAAGAGCGTGCACCCGTGTCCGGGGCGATGCTGTCAGAGGGATCAGCTGCGGTTCTGTCATCCGCGCGTGCTGCCGCCGCGACCGGAGCTCCCGTTTCGGAATCCATCCGGCGCGCGGTTTCCACAGCGTTCCAGCCCCGGGACAGGGAGGCCAGGACCTGGCTGGAGCTGGCCGCCTGCTTTGACATTGCGGAGGCCAGCGGGTGTCCGCTCGCCGACGTACTGACCCGGTTCGCGGCCCAGCTGGAAGCGGAGGATGACGCAGACGCGGCCCGGCAGACGGCTCTCGCAGGGCCCAAAGCCACCGTCCGGCTCCTGACCTGGCTCCCCTTGATGGGTCTTGGACTCGGTGCCGCCCTCGGCGTGGATCCCCTCGCTACCCTCTTGGGAACACCCCTGGGACTGGCCGCCTTGTTCGGCGGGGTGGTCCTCACCGTGACGGGAAGGGCATGGTCTGCCCGGCTGGTTTCGGCGGCGGCAGGGGCATGAGTGCCATGACCCACGGGTGGGCTCCAGGCCTGGCATTGTTCCTGCTGCTCGCGGCCAGCGCCTGGCTTGCCTGTTCCAGCCACGCCAGGCCGCGCCAACGGCTGCGCCTCCTGCTTCCTGCCGCTGCAGGGGCACAACCGACGGCAGCCACCAAAGGGGCGCCAGCGAGTTCCGGCAGCGGGCTGAAGGATCCGGCCATGATGCTGGAGCTGGTGGCGGCCATGCTCGATGCCGGCGCCGGCATTGGCCGGGCGCTTGACCTGGTGGCTGCTTCGGCTGCCCCGCAGTACCGGGAATCCCTGCGGCCTGTGGTCTCGGCGCTGGCCATTGGGGCCGACTGGGAGACGGCATGGCGCAGCTCCGCAATACAGCTGCCCGAAGTCCTGGAGTTGCGGGACGCGCTGGGCTTCGCCGCACTCACGGGCGCGCCGTCGTCAGCGATTCTGTACGCCCAGGCTGCGAGGCTCCGCCGGGAGCGGTTTCGGGCTGCGGAGAAGCGGGCCGCTTCGCTCGGGGTGAAGTTGGTGGTTCCCCTGGGCCTGTGCTCACTCCCGGCCTTCATCTGCCTTGGTGTCGTTCCGGTGTTGCTGGCCCTGGTACCGTCCGGTTCCTAACTTGCTGGCTCCTCACAATCCGGCTCGTTGCCAGCCCCGCCGCTTCCGGGCCCCGGTTCCCGGCCTTTCCCGGTGCCCCGGCTCCCGGTTCCCAGTCTGTCCCGGTGCCCCGGCTCCCGGTTCCCAGTCTGTCCCGGTGCCCTCGGTTCCTGGTTCCCAGCCTGTCCCGCTATGCCGGCCGCGCTGTCCGTCCCCTCCTCCACAGCGCCGGAGCAGCCCAGCTTTTCCACTTAGCCCACACCCTCCCTTACCCGCAACAACTCCGCCGGGAAGAGTCAAGACAGCCGGGAAAACCACCGGCGCCCATGGAAAGGAAACCAGATGTCCACCAACCACTACCGCCGTAATTACTCCGCCGGAATGTCCGCACCCGTTGCTTCCAGGCAGATGGCCACCGCTCCCAGGCTGATGGCCACCGCTTCCAGGCCGAGGGCCATGGGGCCGGCCCGCAGCCGTGGCAACGCGGGCGGGGCGCAATACACATCCCGTGCCACATCCCGTGCCCTTGCTTCCAACACAACTGTCAGTCGCGCACTCGTTCCGCAGGCCCCGGCCTCAGGTACGTCCTTTCCAGGGGCGTCCTTTCCGCCGCCCGGCAGCGTGGTGGAGCTGTACCCGGCTGCGGGCCGCACCCGCAGGATGCGGCGCAGCGTAGGGTTGCTGGGCTCGGAAGCCGGCATGGCGACAGCCGAATACGCCATTGCCACCCTGGCCGCGGTGGGTTTTGCCGGGCTGCTCGTGTTCATCCTCCGCAGCGATGAAGTGCGTGGTTTCCTGCTGAACCTCATCCGCACCGCCCTGGCGCTGCCGTGACGCGTACGGCAGGACTGCTGACAATCCGGAAGACTATTGAAGCGGTGACCGGGGGTGTGGGCTCCAGCTACGGTCACCAGGAACAGGCAGGCAAGACGGGCGACGCCCGCGGCACCGTAACGGCAGAGTTCGCCGTGGCATTGCCGGCCGTGCTGGCACTCCTGGCCATGTTGCTCGCCGGAGCCGCCGCGGGCATGACTCAGCTGCGTATTGAAGAGGGAGCCCGGGCCGGCGCCAGGGCCGTGGCCAGGGGCGATGACCCCGCAGCCGTGGAACGGACCGTCAGGATGCTCGCCGGCAGTTCGGCGTCCGCGACAGTTGCCGCCGACGGTGGCTGGTTCAGGGTCACGGTCACTGACCGGGTGCCCGGACCCCTGGGATCTTCCATCCCATGGACCCTTACCGCCCGTGCCTCAACACGCAGCGAGACTGCGGGGACCGGCGCCGCCGGCAGCGGCGACGGATCGGGCGATGCCGGGGGCGTCAGGTGATGGGTGACCACGGGCGGCGACACCCCACGATTGGGACCGGCCATCCCTGTGCTGGGTCCGGTCGTGCTGCACCCGGGCGCCGGCACGCCACAAGACGCCGGTACGCCCGGGGAGGGCGGCGGAATTTTGGTCCCGGTCAGAGTCCACAAGGCGCCACAGATGGCCGTGAACGCGGGTCGGGAACGGTCCTGGCAGCGGGGCTGGCGCTGGTGGTCATGACGGCCATGGCAGTCATGCTGCTGCTGGCCCAGTCAGCCGTGCTCGCGAGCAGGGCTGCGGCAGCAGCGGACCTGGCAGCTCTCGCCGCGGCGGATGCCCTCCGCGGCATCACCACGGGGGAGCCCTGCGCGGTGGCCGTTGAAGTGGCGGCGCGGCACTCCGCCACGGTCCTCAGCTGCTCAGCGGGCCCGGGACAGACGATTGAGGTGCGCACTGAGCTCGGGGAGCGCGCACTGCTGGGTGCCGCGACGGGACGGGCCCGGGCAGGACCTCCGCCATAGGGCCAGGGAGTCGGGGGAGATGGGCCATCGAAGGGCACGTCTCCGGCGGGGAATCAGCTCCTGGCTTCCAGGTCCACCGGCGTGGCTTCTGTGGCGTCCTTGAGCAGCACGTCCAGGAGGGTACCCGCGGCGGCCTTATCCAGCGGGTTGTTCTTGTTGCCGCATTTTGGGGACTGCACGCAGGACGGGCAGCCGGCATCGCACTCGCAGGCCTTGATGGCATCGCGGGTCGCTGCCAGCCAGACCATGGCTTTGTCGAATCCCCGTTCGGCAAAGCCGGCTCCGCCGGGGTGCCCGTCGTACACGAAAATGGTGGGCACCCCGGTATCGGCATGCAGGGCAGTGGAGACCCCGCCGATGTCCCACCGGTCGCTGGAGGCCACCAGCGGCAGAAGTCCTATCGCGGCGTGCTCCGCGGCATGCAGGGCGCCCGGGAACTGCGCTTCGATGAGACCGGCACCGGTCAACGAACGGTTGTCCACCACGAACCACACCGCCTTGGTGAAGAGCTCCCGTGCACCGAGTTCCAGCGGCTCCTCGCCCAGGACCTCATTAGAGATCAGGGCCTTGCGCTGGAAGGAGACAACCTGGGTGGTGACCTTCACGTCGCCGAAGTGGACGGTCACGTCGCCCCACTGCATGGTCCGCAGGGTGTCCAGGACCTCGATCTGGGTTACGTCGCGTGCTGTCGTGTAATAGTCGGGGTTGGCCCGGCGGACCATGACGCAGTGGTCGTCTTCATTCAGGTCCTCCACCACATAGGTGTCGCCCTGGTGGACATACACGGCCCCGGTGTGTGCCTGGTAGTGCGTCTGCGGCGAGTCCATGGTCCCCAGGAGGGAACCCGTCTCGGCGTCGACGATGCTGACCGGGCCCCCACCGTCTGCCCGCAGGTTGACCATCCCCGCCGCGCTTTGCGAGTGGGTCCAGAACCAGCCCGCGGGCCGCCGCCGGAGGTAGCCCTGGGCAACCAGCCGGTCCAGGAGCATTTCAGCGGTGGGCCCGAAGAGGTCCAGCTCGCCCGGCCCCAGGGGAAGCTCGGCGGCTGCCGCACACAGGTGCGGGCCCAGAACGTAGGGGTTGGAAGGGTCGAAGACCGTCGCTTCCACCGACACGTCGAAGATGGCCTCGGGATGGTTCACCAGGAAAGTGTCCAGCGGGTCATCGCTGGCCACGAAGGCCGCAATGGCATCCTGGCCCGCCCGGCCGGCCCTGCCGATCTGCTGGAACAGCGATGCCCGCGTACCGGGCCAGCCAGCCACCAGCACGGCATCCAGGCCCGAGATGTCGATCCCGAGTTCCAACGCAGACGTGCTGGAGACACCCAGCAGCTGGCCCGAACGCAGGGCTTTCTCCACCGCCCGGCGTTCCTCCGGCAGGTACCCCGACCGGTAGGCGGCAACCCGCTGCGGGAGGCTGGGATCCACCTCGTCGAGGAGCCGTTTGGTAATCGCGGAGATGGTCTCGGCGCCGCGGCGGGACTTGATGAAGGCGATGGTGCGGACCCGGGCGGATACCAGGTTGGCCAGCAGGTCGGAGGTTTCGGCCACGGCCGTCCGCCGCTCCTTCGCGCCGTTCTCCCCTCTGACCTCGGTCAGCGCCGGTTCCCACAGCGCCACGGTGGTGGCCCCGTGCGGCGAGCAGTCGCGGGACACCGCCTTGACGGGCGCCCCGATGAGGCGGGAAAAGGAGACATCGGGCTCGGACGCGGTGGCGGAGGCAGCGATGAACACAGGCTCGGGGAACGCCGTTCCCGCACCGTAATAGGCGCAGATCCGGCGCAGCCGCCGCATCAGGTTGGCCACGTGTGAGCCAAACACGCCCCGGTAGCTGTGCGCCTCGTCCACGATGACGTAGCGAAGCCGGCGGAAGAAACCGGCCCACCACGCGTGGTTGGGAAGGATGCCAAAGTGCAGCATGTCGGGGTTGGCCAGGATGAAGTTGGCGTGGTCCCTGATCCACCGGCGGGCGGAGGGATCGGTATCGCCGTCGTAAGTTTCCGCCCGGACCGTGGGCAGCTTCAGGGCGCGGATGGCGTTCAGCTGGTCCGCCGCCAGCGCCTTGGTGGGGGAGAGGTAAAGGGTGACGGCGCCGTCGTCGTGAATCTTGCCCGGGTCCGCGAGCACGCGGAGCTCGGACCGGTGGATCGCATCCAACGCCGGCAGCTGGTACGCCAGGGACTTTCCGGACGCAGTGCCGGTAGCCACCACAACGTGCTGGCCCGAATGCGCTGCATCGGCCGCGTCAACCTGGTGCCGGTACGGCTCAAGGATGCCCAGCGTCCCGTACGCCGCAGCAATGTCCGGATGAACCCATTCTGGCCAGGGCGCGTGGACTGCCTCCCGCGCCGGTATGGTGCGGACATGACGCAGCTGTTCCGGTTCCGGGCCGCGGCCCAGTAAAGGAATCAGGGAGTCATGGGGGTTCACCCCACCATTCTTCCACCCGTAACTGTGCCGCCCGCCCGAGGTTCGCCAACGGGGAAAACAGACAGCGGGCCCAGCTGAACCCGTTCAGCTCAGGGAGAGGTCCGCCCCGTCGTGGGATGCCGAGAGCATCAGGACCCGGGCCACCGTGGTCCAGCCAAGATGGGAGTAGAGCTTTTGCCCGTCCAGGGACGCCAGCAGCAAACCGGCGCGGACATCATGGCCGAAGGCCTGGGCCGCCAGCGCACGCATGATGAAACTGCCCAGGCCCCTGCGCTGGAACGCCGGTTCGGTGATGATCTTGTCGAACACTGCGGTGTCACCCACCACGAACACCCTGCCACTGGCCGCGAGGGCGTCTCCGGAACGGACCTCGGCGTAATGCACGCCGTCCTGCTCGTATGTGGACAGGCTCAGGTCGTCGTCGGACAGCCAGGGGTCCTCGGCGTCCTGCGTCTCCATGTCCACGATCATCATCGTCTGCGAATCGGACGTGACGTTCAGCCCCTGACGGGCTGCCAGGGCGGCGTACCGTGAGGGGTCGTTGGTAAGGATGGTCAGTACCCGCGCCGGGGATTCCGCAGTCCTCGCCGCGAGGGCGGCGAACTCGTCATCGGTGGGTTCGGACGCGAAAATTTCCCACTCGCCGCTGGTGTCAGAGCGGAGCGCAGCGGGGAAACGGCCCTCCGTGGAGGTCCGGTAGCCGCGACATCCGGCCCAGCCGGCAACCCACACTTCGAGCAGGCCAGTGATGTCTTCAACCAGGGTTTCCGGGCTCATGGCAAGAACACTATTCCAGCCCGATCACAAGCAACAGGGGGTGCCGAAGTGCTTATGCAATTGTGATACGCCCGGGCCTGGCCCGGGCCGCCGCACGTGGACCCGGGCCGGCCCTGCAGCGCAGCCGCTGACATTAAAGCAGCCGGTACCCTTAAATACGTGGCTTTGAACAAGATTGTGCTCTTTTACGGCTTTACCCCCATTGCTGACCCGGACGCCGTCCGCCTCTGGCAGCGTGCCCTGTGCGAAAAGCTGGGACTGACCGGCCGCATCCTCATTTCCAAGGACGGCATCAATGCCACCGTGGGCGGCGAAATCGGCGCCGTCAAACAGTACGTCAAGACCACCCGCGAGTACTCCGGGTTCCGGGGAATCGACGTCAAATGGTCCGACGGAGGCGCGGAGGACTTCCCCCGGCTCAGCGTGAAGGTGCGGGACGAGATTGTCTCCTTCGGCGCGCCCGGCGAACTCAAGGTTGACGCCGGTGGCGTGGTGGGCGGCGGAAAGCACCTCAAGCCGGAGGAGCTCCACGAGCTCGTGGAAGCCAGGAAGCAGGAAGGCGGGGACGTGGTGTTCTTCGACGGCCGGAACGCCTTCGAAGCGCAGATTGGCCGGTTCAAGGACGCGGTGGTACCGGATGTCGCCACCACCCATGACTTCATCAAGGAGCTGGAGTCCGGCAAATACGACTCTTTGAAGGACAAGCCCGTGGTGACCTACTGCACCGGAGGCATCCGCTGCGAGGTGCTCTCCAGCCTGATGGTGAACCGCGGCTTCAAAGAGGTGTACCAGCTCGACGGCGGGATCGTCCGGTACGGCGAAGCCTTCAAGGACCAGGGGCTCTGGGAGGGCTCGCTGTACGTCTTTGACAAGCGCATGCACCTGGAGTTCAGCGAGGACGCCAAGACCATCGGCCAGTGCGCCCGCTGCTCGGCGCCCACCAGCAAATTCGAGAACTGCTCCAACCCGAGCTGCCGCACCCTCACGCTGTACTGCGCCGACTGCGCCGCCAGCCCGGAGACGCTCCGCTGCCCGGACGGCTGCGCGGCGGCCTGAGCCGCACCGCAAGGCAACCGGGCGGGGGAGCTTGATGCCCGCCCGTCGTCCCGGATTAGAGCCTGTGCACCCGGAACGCGTAGTTCGCCGCGGTCCTCGCCTCCACCCGGACCGTGAGGACGCTGTCCGTTGACAGGTAAATGACGTTCTCGCGGTTGATGCCGCACCGGAGGGCAAGGTCCACCAAGGTGAGGGTCTCGGTGCGGACCGTGAAGGTCACCCGGCGCTGGCTGCGGCAGGCGATGGACAAAATATAGGTCCCGGTGTCCAGCACCGGTGACGCGACCAGCCGGTCCTCCCCTGCAGCCAGGAGCCCGGCGTCGGCCTGGACCACGGGACCGGTGGTACCCGGAAGGGCCCGGGACACCCAGTCACCCAGCTCCGCCGCGCCCACCGGATCCTGCTGCAGCGGGTCGCGGGTGAACGCAGGCGCCGGCGCAGCAGTCCCGGTGCCCTGCGCGCTGCCGGCCCTGCCGTCGTCGTACGTATATTCGCAGCCGGCCAGTGCACCTGCCGCAAGCACCAGCCCAAGGGCGACGGCGGCTCCCGGCTTCGGTGCCAGGCGCGCCCGTGCTGTCCCTTCGGGAAGGGGCGCGGAGATTCCCCGCACGCTGGGCATAGTCAGACTCTAAGCCCGCAGCGGGCGGCGGGCCAGAGCCGGAAGAGGGCTTATTTCGCCGGGGCCAGCTGGTAGGCGTAGAGCAGCGGAGCGTCCACGCTGGAACTGCTGATTTCGACCCGTCCGCTGGCGGGCAGCGTGATTTTGGTGGTTTCCTGCCGGCCGTTGCAGGCTGCTCCTGCTTCCGTCACGGCTTTGCCCTCCAGGGACACGGCGAAGAAGGCTTTGCCGGTCCCTTCGCACACCGCGGTGAGTACATAGCTGCCGGCGGGCACCCTGGCGGCCTCCTGCACAATGCGGTCCCTGTTGAGGATCTTCCCCGAATCCTGGAGCACAACACCCGCCGGCGTAGAGGGCAGGGCGGTGGCCCGCCACTTGGGAACATCCGCATTCTCCACCGAGTTCACGGGTGAACACCCCGCCACGGCCAGGCAGAGAGCCGCGGCCACCACCGTCACCGGCAGCGAACGGCGGACCACAGCGGCCGCCGTGCGGGCGCGCGGAAGGAGGGGAAGGCGGGAAGGCATGTGACCACCGTACCCCGCAGCCACGCCGGACTAAACTTGAGCGATGCCTGGATCCCCTTATGAGTTCACCGCCGGAAACACCGCCGACGCTCCCCGCAGCGACCTCCCCGCGCTGCTTTCCACCCTCGCCGCGGACCTGCGCGGGCTGGACTACACGCTTGACGGCGTGGCACGGCTGCTGGGCCCGGCGGCCTCGGCCGCGCTGAACAGGGACCAGATCATCCCCGCGGTGCTCGCTGTTGAGCATGCTGTGCGGGCCGACAACGGCACGGCGCCGCTGGCCGCCGTCGTCCGCTTGTGGCTCCTCGCAGAGCCGCAGGAAAAGGAAACACTCGACGCCGCACTGCCGGGCACCGGCGCCGACGGTCTCCTTGAACTGGGGCTGGTGCAGCCCGTCCCCGGCTCCGGGCTCCTTACGGCGAAGGCTGACCTCCGGCCGTACGGCTGGGACAAGAATGAGGACGGCAGCGGCGGCGCGGAGCTCTGGGTGGCCAGCGACCTCGCCGCCCACCAGCAGGCCGGGGTGCTCCGGCATGACCACGTCCTTGGCATCGGGCAGGCATCCACCACCCTGGTGCAGACCACCATCCGCCGCCACACCGAGCGCGCGCTGGACCTGGGGACAGGGTGCGGCATCCAGGCCTTCCACCTGCTGCACCACTGCCAGCACGTGACCGCCACCGACATCTCCGAACGTGCCCTGGCCTACGCGCGGTTCAACATCCTGCTCAACGCGGAGGCGCTGTCCGTCGACCCGGACCACCTCGAGGACCGGGTCAGCCTCCGCCTGGGTTCGCTCCTGGAGCCGGTGGCCGGGGAAGAGTTCGGCCTGGTGGTCTCCAACCCGCCGTTCGTCATCACCCCGCGCAGTCCCGGCGAGGACGCGGCGGACCAATTCACCTACCGCGACGGCGGCCTCCCGGGCGACGGGATCGTGGCGTCCCTGGTGGCCGCCCTGCCCGGCGTCTTGGAGCCCGGCGGTTGGGCCCAGATGCTGGGCAACTGGGAAGTCGCCGCCGGCAGCAGCTGGGAGGAGCGGCCAAAGTCCTGGGTGCGGCAGGGCACGGACGCCTGGTTCATCCAGCGTGAAGAGGTCAGCCCGGAACAGTACGCCGAAACCTGGCTCCGGGACGCCTCGGAGTCCCGGGACCGGCAGCACTACCGGGAGGCGTATGCCCAGTACCTTGCCGATTTCGGGTCCCGGGATGTTGCCGGCATCGGCTTCGGCATGGTCTGGCTGCGCCGCCCCGCTGACGGCCGCGCTGCCGCCATCAGCCGCTTCGAGGAAATCACGTACCCCATCGAGCAGCCCATCGGCCCCCACCTGGGTGCCGCCGTCGAACGCGCCGACTGGCTCGCCGCGCATGACCTTGAGGCCACGCACCTGCTCGTGGCGGAGGACGTCACCGAGGAGCGCCACCAGCGCCCGGGCGCCGAACACCCCGGCGTGATCCTGCTCCGGCAGGGTGCCGGGCTGCGCCGCACCAATTTGATGAGCACGGAGCTGGCAGGCTTCGTGTCCGCATGCGACGGCGACCTCACCGCCGGGCAGATCGCCGGGGCTTTGGAGGCCCTCCTGGGCGGCGGGGAGGGGTTCGACGCCGGGACTTTCCAGGCTGCGCTGCTCGCCGACGTTGCCAACCTGGTCCGTGACGGCTTCCTGGTCCCGGCCGGAAATCCCGCCGTGGAATAAGCCCCCTCAAGCCCTCAACAGAGCCCCGTCTTTTCCACGTGAATGCGCACGATTCCCCAAAATATGGTGAACTAGGCGAACATGGGCTCATCTGCCCCAGCAACCTTTTTCTGTAGGAGCACCGTGCCAAGCAAGGCCAAAACCGGCAAGAAACTCGTGATTGTGGAGTCTCCAGCCAAGAGCAAGACCATCGCCAAGTACCTCGGCGAGGGCTTCATCGTAGAGGCCTCCATTGGTCACATCCGGGACCTGCCGCAGCCGTCCGAACTACCTGCCGAGCTGAAGAAAACCTCCGTCGGCAAGTTCGCCGTCGACATTGAACACGACTTCAAGCCCTACTACGTGGTGTCCCCGGACAAGAAGAAAAAGGTCACCGAGCTCAAAGCCGCGCTCAAGGACGCCGACGAACTCTATCTCGCAACCGATGGGGACCGCGAGGGCGAGGCCATCGCGTGGCACCTGCTGGAAGTACTCAAGCCCAAGGTGCCCGTATACCGTATGACGTTCGGCGAGATCACCAAGGAAGCCATCCAGCGCGCCATGGGCAACCTGCGCGACGTGGACCAGGACCTGGTGGACGCCCAGGAAACCCGCCGCGTCCTGGACCGCCTCTACGGCTACGAAATCTCACCCGTCCTCTGGCGCAAGGTGGCCCGCGGCCTGTCCGCCGGACGCGTGCAGTCCGTGGTCACCCGCATGGTGGTGGACCGGGAACGCGAACGCATGGCCTTCAAGGCTGCCTCCTACTGGGACCTGACCGGCCAGTTCGGCGCCGAGTCCGGCTCGTTCAAGGCCAAGCTGGCCGCCGTGGACGGCGCCAAGGTGGCCACGGGCCGCGACTTCAACGACAACGGCGAGCTCACGTCCCGGAACGTGGCCCACCTCAACGAGGAACTGGCAACGTCCCTGGCGGCCGGCCTCCAGAACGCCGACTTCCGCGTCCGGTCGGTGGACACCAAGCCGTACACGCGCCGTCCCGCCGCGCCGTTCACTACCTCCACGCTGCAGCAGGAGGCCGGCCGCAAGCTGCGCTTCTCCTCCAAGAGCACCATGCAGATCGCCCAGCGGCTGTACGAAAACGGCTACATCACCTATATGCGTACGGACTCGTCCGCGTTGAGCGATGAGGCCATCACGGCAGCCCGCCGCCAGGCCTCCGAACTGTACGGCCCCGAATACATTCCCCAGTCGCCGCGCGTCTACTCCAACAAGGCCGCCAACGCCCAGGAAGCGCACGAGGCCATCCGCCCCGCCGGTGACTCTTTCCGCACGCCTGCCCAGGTCGCCAAGCAGCTCTCCGGCGATGAGTTCCGCCTGTACGAGCTCATCTGGAAGCGTACGGTCGCCTCCCAGATGGGCGACGCCAAGGGTTCAACGGCCACCATCCGCCTGGGTGCCGTCTCCGCAGATGGCCGGGACGCGGAATTCTCCGCCTCCGGCACCGTGATCACGTTCCCCGGCTTCCTCGCCGCCTACGAGGAAGGCAAGGACGAGACCCGCGGCGACGACGACTCCGACGAAGCACGCCGGCTGCCCAATGTGGCCAAGGATGACTCCCTGACGGCCGCGGACATCCAGGCCGTGGGCCACGAGACGTCCCCGCCGCCGCGCTACACGGAAGCATCGCTGACCGCGGAGCTGGAGAAGAAGGGCATCGGCCGCCCGTCCACCTACGCCTCCACCATCTCCACCATCCAGGACCGCGGCTACGTCCGGAAGCAGGGTTCAGCCCTGGTGCCCAGCTGGATCGCCTTCTCCGTCATCCGGCTCCTGGAGCAGCATTTCTCCGACTACGTGGATTACGAGTTCACCGCCGACATGGAAGGCGACCTGGACAAGATCGCCAATGGCCAGGAAGCCGGCGCCTCCTGGCTGCGGCACTTCTACTTCGGCGAGGATTCCGACCCGGGCCTGCTGAGCATCGTCAACAACCTGGGCGAGATCGATGCCCGGGAAATCAACTCGATCCCGATCACCGACGAGATCACGCTCCGGGTGGGCAAGTTCGGTCCCTACCTGGAAAGCTCTGCCGCCGTGGTGGACCCGAAGACGGGCGAGATCGTGGAATCGGCGCGCGCCAACGTGCCCGAGGACCTGGCTCCGGATGAGCTGACCGCGGCCAAGGCCATCGAGCTGATGGAGACGGCGGCCCCGGAAGAACGCGTGCTCGGCGCCGATCCGCATACGGGACACACCGTGGTGGCCAAGAACGGCCGTTACGGCGCCTACGTCACCGAGATCATCCCTGAGATGACCGACGAGGAACTGGCCAACCAGCCGGTGGAGTACTACAAGAACGGCAAGCCCAAGCCGCCGAAGAAGCCCGTCAAGGCAAAGCCCCGCACGGGGTCGCTCTTCAAGTCGATGACCGTGGAGTCCGTCACCCTGGACGAGGCGCTCCAGCTCATGAGCCTGCCCCGGGCACTGGGGGAGGACGCCGAAGGCAACCTCATCACGGTGCAGAACGGCCGGTTCGGGCCCTACCTGAAGAAGGGGACTGACTCCCGCTCCATTGGTTCCGAAGAGGAAATCTTCACCATCACCCTGGAACAGGCCCTGGAGATCTACTCGCAGCCCAAGCAGCGCGGCGCCCGTGCCGCGGTGCCGCCGCTGGCGGAGTTCGGCCCGGACCCGGTATCCGAGAAGAACATCGTGGTGAAGGAGGGCCGGTTCGGGCCCTACATCACCGACGGCATCACCAACATCACGGTTCCCCGTGCCACCTCGCTGGAGGAACTCACACGGGAACAGGCCGTGGAGTTGCTGGCAGAGAAGCGCGCCAAGGGCCCGGTCAAGCGGACCGCCACCCGCAAGGCGCCCGCGAAGAAGAAGGCAACGGCCAAGAAGTAGGCGTGTGGCCGGCGCGTTTGCGCCGGCCACCGTATCGTGATCGGCTAGGGGAATGACTGAACAGCCCGCGCACACGGATCTCCAGCCGCTCAACGACCTCGAGGAGAAGCTCGCCACCGGCGGACAGCCCGACGCCGACCCGGTGGACGTCATCCTGTCCTTCCTCAACAGCGAGGTCTACATCATCAGCTCGGACACGGTTGAGGGCATCGACTCCCAGGTGGAGCCCCTGGTCCTTGCCAACGCCGACGGCGACCCCGTCCTTGCCGTTTTCTCGCACCCCAGCCGGGTGGACCAGCAGTACCTGGAAGCCGCCCCCAACGTCCTGGGCACGCAGGGCGCTGCCATCATCGCCAATATCGGCGATGAGCTGGGCATGGTGATCAACCCCGGCGCAGCCTACGGTTTCGAGATCAACCCCGAGGGCGTTGCCAACATCCGGCGCGACTTCAAGCGCGCCGACGAGCAATAATGTCCCCATGCGTCTAGGCGTCCTCGACATTGGTTCCAATACTGTCCATCTGCTCCTGGTGGATGCCCACCCGGGCGCGCAGCCGGTCCCGTTCGCGTCCCATAAGCGGCCGCTGTCCCTGGTGCAGTACCTGGAACCGGATGGCAGCATCAGCGACGAGGGCCAGCACGAGCTGACCGAGTTCGTGCTGGAAGCCTGGGAATTCGCGGCCCGGCACAAGGCCGAGGACCTCCTGGCGTTCTGTACCTCGGCCATCCGCGAAGCCACCAACGGCCCAGCCGTCCTGGCCCGGGTCAAGCACGAAACCACGGTGACCCTCCAGGAGCTGACAGGCAGCGAGGAAGCGTCCATGACCTTCTTCGCTGTACGTCGCTGGCACGGGTGGGGAGCCGGTCCCATCCTGAACCTGGACATCGGCGGCGGCTCGTTTGAAATGGCGTTCGGCCAGGATGAACTTCCGGAAGTAGCCACCTCGGTGCCCCTGGGCGCCAGCCGGCTCACCAGGGACTGGCTCGCCGAGGATCCGCCGTCGGCCAAAAGCGTCAAGGAACTGCGGCGGTACATCAGGGCCACGCTCAAACCTGCCGTCCGCGAATTCGACGGCCTGGGCCGGGCCAACGTGGTGGCCGGAACCTCCAAGACCTTCCGCTCCCTGGCCCGCATCGCCGGTGCCGCCCCCAGCGCCGAAGGGCCGTACGTCAAGAGGGAACTGCACGCCTCCGACCTTGGCATCTGGACCCAGAGGATCTCGGCCATGAGTTCGGAAGACAGGCTGCACCTTCCCGGTGTTTCCGAGGCGCGCGCCCATCAGCTCCTTGCCGGCGCTTTGGTGGCCGAGGCAGCCTTGGAAATGTTCAAGTTCAAGAAGCTCCGCATCTGCCCCTGGGCGCTCCGCGAAGGGCTCATCCTGCGGCGCCTGGACCAGCTGGTCTTTGCCGGACCCCTGGAGCCGGCGCCCCATGTTGCCGCTTCCCGGCCGGTGGACGCAGCAGTCTAGCCACAGGGGTCCAGCCTGCTTCGCAGCAGGTTCTTTAAAAGCGGAAGCACCGGGGCCGGCAACAGGAAAATGGGGGAAAACCTGCTGCCGTGCCACCGGTGCCCTTGGCAGGCATCCCCATGCCTGCCGCATCACTCGCACCCTCAATGAGGTAATAACTACGTTAGGACCCCAAGTTGTGTGCTGCCTGCGCTGAAGATGGGAGTTGCCTGTGAATGCCTCGCAACTGCAATGATGGAGGCATGAGCAACCGAATCGCATTCCTTGGCTGTGGATCCATGAACGAAGCCATTCTTGGCGGCCTGCTGGAGGCGGGGAAGGACCCGGGGGATGTGGTGGCCACGGTCCGCCGCGCCGGTCGCGCCGCGGAACTGGCCGAGCGGTACCACGGGATCACCGCCATCGCCGGCGAGGAAGAACCTGACAACAACAAACAGGCCGCCAAGGGATCTGCCGTAGTCATCCTTGGCGTCAAGCCCGTGGGCATCGCGGACCTGGCAAAGGAAATCAGCCCGGCCCTTTCGCCCGACACCGTGGTGGTCAGTGTGGCTGCGGCCGTGTCCATCGCCCAGCTGGAGGCTGCACTCCCCGCGGGGCAGCCGGTGATCCGGACCATGCCCAACACCCCCGCGAAGCTGGGCCGCGGCGTCGTCTCGGTTTCGCCGGGCACGCACTGCACTCCGGAACAACTCCAGATGGTCAAAGACATGCTGCAGGGCGCAGGAACCGTGGTTGAGGTCCCCGAGGAGCAGGTGGATGCACTCTCGGCCATCAGCGGCTCCGGTCCTGCCTACGCGTTCTACCTTGCCGAGGCCATGGCGTCCGCAGGGGAAGAGCTGGGCCTGGACCGGGAGCTGTCCCTCCTGCTGGCGCGCGAAACAGTGGCCGGCGCCGGCCTCATGCTGGCCGAGCCCGGGGCAGATCCCGCAGCGCTGCGCAAGGCCGTCACCAGCCCCAACGGCACCACCGAACGCGCCATTGCCACCTTTGACGAACAGGGCATCCCCGCGATCATTGCCGCCGGCGCCCGCGCCGCCGCCGACCGGGCAGCGGAGATCACCAGGCAGCTCGGCTGATTCCCAGGCGTGGCCGGCTACGGCCGGGCCGCGAACCTCTCCAGCAGGTCCACGTGGCCGGAGACGATGAGCATGTCCCGGGAGGACACCTTGGTCTCGGGCCGGGCGTACGTGAAGTCCTCACCCGGGGACTTCACGCCCACGATGGTCACTCCGTACTTGGAGCGGACCTTTGACTCGTCCAGGGTGAAGCCCACGGTCTCGCGCGGCGGGTACATCTTCACGATGGCAAAGTCGTCGTCGAACTCGATGAAGTCCAGCATGCGCCCGGAGACCAGGTGCGCGGCGCGGACTCCGGCATCGGCCTCGGGGTAGATGACGTGGTTCGCGCCGATCCGGGTCAGGATCTTGCCGTGCGACGGAGTGATGGCCTTGACCCAGAGGTGCTCGATGCCCAGGTCCACCAGGTTCACGGTAATCAGTACCGAGGACTCAATGGAGGTGCCCACGCCCACGACAGCGGAGCTGAACTCCTGGGCGCCCAGCTGGCGGAGTGCATCGATGTTGGTGGCATCAGCCTCCACCACATGGGTCAGGAGGGGTGCCCATTTCTGCACCAGGTTCCGGTCCCGTTCAATGGCGAGCACTTCCCGGCCCTGCTTGACCAACTGCTCCGCGGTGGATGACCCGAAGCGGCCCAGCCCGATGACCAGTACCGGAGCATTGTGGGCGGGGCGCCGGGGGGCGTCTGTGGAACTAGCCAATGATCGGCCTCTCTTCGGGGTAGTGGTACAGCTGGCTGCGCTGGCGCAGGGCCAGTGCAGCGGCGAGGGTCACGGTGCCCACGCGGCCGGCGAACATGAGGGCTGTCAGGACGTAGACGCCCTCGGGCGGAACCTCCGCGCTGAGGCCGGTGCTCAGGCCCACCGTGGCGAAGGCCGAAATCGTCTCAAACAGTACCCGGTCCAGTGATGCGCCGCTGAACTGCAGGAGCAGGAAGGCGGAGACGGAAACAAGCGTGGCGCCGGCAACGATCACGGAAATGGCCACCCGCATGGTGCCCTGCGGGATGGTCCGGCCGTACACCTTAACGTCGGCGTCGCCGCGGGCTTCGGCAACGATGGCCAGGAACATCACGGCGATGGTGGTCACCTTGATGCCGCCCGCCGTCGACGCCGACCCGCCGCCTGCGAACATCAGCGCGTCAGTCAACAGCTTGGTTGTGGATTCCATGTGATTCTGGTCCACCAGGTTGAATCCACCCGAACGCGTCATGACCGAGGCAAAAAGGGAATGGGTGATCTTGTCGCCGATGGCCATGGGCCCGATGGTCCGGGCGTTGTCCCACTCCATCAGGGCCCACAGCAGTGTGCCCGCGGCAAGCAGGATGAGGGAGACCTGGATGGTGAGCTTGGTGTGGAGGTTCCACTTCTTCCAGTTCAGGCCGTTCTGCTGCAGGACCATCACCACCGGGAACCCCAGGCTGCCCAGGAAGACCCCCACCATGAGGGGGATCAGGATCCACAGGTCCGTCTCGTAGGGCACGATGCCGTCCGAGTGCGGCGTGAAGCCGGCGTTGTTGAACGACGAAATGGAATAGAAGACGCCGTGCCAGACAGACTGCCAGAACGGTTCGCCCAGGGTGAGGAACCGCGGGACCAGGGCGAGCGCCAGGATGCCCTCGATGACTACGGAAGTGGTGATGACGATCCGCAGCAGCGTGCCCACTTCGCCCAGGCGGCCGGCGTTGTTCATGGATTCCGCGGCAATGATCTTGCCGCGCACACCCAGCCGCTTGCTCACCATGAGCGCCAGCAGCGATGCCAGCGTCAACGTGCCCAAGCCGCCGATGAAGATGCCCACCAGGATCACCAGTTGGCCAAAGAAGGACCAGTGGATCGCCGTCGAAACCACCGTGAGCCCCGTGACGCACACGGCTGAGACGGCCGTGAACAGCGCCTGGTGGATGGGGGTGGGTGTTCCATCAGCCGACGATACGGGCAGGGACAGCAGGAAGGTGAATACCGAGCACACAGCGGCGAACGCGGTCAGTGCCAGCCGTGCGGGGGAGGTGTTGGCGATGTCGTCAATGAAGTCGCGCAGCCGCGTGAAGATCCAGAGGCCCTCCCGCTCCTGCGCCGGGGGGTGCCAGGGGGCCGGAGTCCGGGGCCTCGACTGGCTTTGCGTCATGTGTGGGTTTTCCTCGGTTGAAACGGCTTCCTTCAGTAGTAAACCACTAAAGCCCGCGCCATGGCCGGGCCGGCGGCAGCGCGGGCTCGGGTAGCCTGTGATTGATGACATACCTGCCCGGACTCAGCCAGCCCGCGCCGCCAACGATGGTGGCGTGGAGTCCTGACATGACAGCTTACAACTTTGGGCCCGGCCACCCCATGGCGCCCGAGCGTATGGACCTGACCGCGCGCCTGTCCCGCAGCCTGGGGCTCTTCGACCTGGACCACGTTGACCTTGCAGCCCCGGAGGTCGCATCGGACGCGGAACTGGAGTCCGTCCACTCCGCTGATTACGTTGCAGCAGTCCGCCGGGTCAGTACGGACCCTTCCCGGCCGGACGAGTCGCGCGGGCTGGGAACCGAGGACGATCCGGCATTCGCGGGCATGCACGAGGCCGCGGCGCGCCTGGCCGGCGGTTCGCTGCTGGCGGCCCAGCGCGTGCTGGATGGTTCGGCTGTCCACGCGGTGAACTTCGGCGGCGGCATGCACCACGCCGCCCGGGAGCGCGCCAGCGGATTCTGCATCTACAACGACGCCGCCCTTGCCGTGCAGAAACTGCTCGATGGCGGGGTGGGCAAGGTGGCCTATATCGACGTCGACGCGCACCACGGCGACGGCACTCAGAACATCTTCTGGGACGATCCCCGGGTCCTCACGATCTCGCTGCACGAGACGGGGCTGACCCTCTTTCCCGGCACGGGCTTCGCCAACGAGGTGGGCGGCCCCGCGGCGGAGGGGACGGCTGTGAACGTCGCCTTGCCTGCAGGAACTTCCGACGCCGGCTGGCTGCGCGCCTTCTACGCCGTGGTGCCGCAACTGGTGGGTGCCTTCGAACCCGGGGTGATCGTGAGCCAGCACGGCTGCGACTCGCACCGCAGCGATCCCCTCACGCACCTCAACCTCAGCGTGGACGGCCAGCGCGAGGCAGCGAACGCCGTCGGGCACTTGGCCGAAAGGTACTGCGGCGGCCGCTGGATCGCTACCGGCGGCGGAGGCTACAACGTACTGGATGTGGTGCCACGGGCCTGGAGCCACCTGGTGGCCATCGCCGCGGGGCGGCCGGTACCGCTGCGGACCCCCGTTCCGGCGGACTGGCGGCAGTACGTGATGGAGAAGTTCGGCAGGGAAGCGCCCGCCCTGATGGGGGATGACGTGGAGCTCTGGTGGCGGTCCTGGGAGGTGGGCTTCGACCCCAATGACGCCGTGGACCGCACCGTCATGGCCACCCGCAAGGCGGTGTTCCCGCTGCACGGACTGGATCCCTGGTTCGACTAGTCAAGCCGGAACTTCGCGCCGCCGAAATAGTTGATGCCTTTAGACGTATATGTCGCTAGGGTGGGAGGCATGGTGACAGACGACGTATTTGCCGTCATAGCGGAATCCACCCGGCGGGACATCCTGGTGGCCCTTCGGGCAGGAGACAAAGCCGTGGGGGAACTGGTGGAGGAACTGGCGGCGAGCCAGCCCACCATTTCCAAGCACCTGAAAGTCCTCCGTGAAGCGCAGCTGGTCAGCATGCGGGCGCAGGGCCAGAAGCGCTACTACGCCTTGAACAGGGGACCGCTGGAAGGCATCGCCAGCTGGCTGGAAACGTTCGACGTCGGCACCGGCGGCAGCGCCGCCGCCGCACCGTCCGGCGCGGACCAGTCAGCAGCAGTCCCGTCAGCAGCCGCGCAGGCAGAGGCCGCCCCGGAAGTCCCCGCCCACCTGCAGGAGGGCGTTGCCGCTGCGGCCGCTTCGTTGCCGCCGGCCCCCAGGACGGTGCAGCCGGCGGCGTCGCAGAAACCCCGGGAAGAGGTCTCCGCGCCCCTGCTGGTGCGGGAAGGCGCCGAGCTGAGCCCCGCCGTCGTGATTCCTGGCGGGACAGCCGCCCCGCTGAGCGACGACACCGTTCCGCAGCAGATCGGACGCACCGTTGGCCGGGCGGCCACCAAGGCGGCCGACCTGCTGGCCAGCCTCCCCAACCTGCCGAAATTCGGACGCAAGAAGTAGGGTTCGGCCGGAAGAAGCAGGGCCTACCTGGCCAGCAGCCGCACGTGGTCCGGGGTGAGCTCGGAAACGCGGCTGACACCCAGGAGGGCCATGGTGCGGGCCATGTCCTTTTCTAGGATCTGCAGGGTCCGGTCCACGCCTGCGCGGCCGCCGGCCATCAGTCCGTAAAGGTAGGCGCGGCCGATCAGCGTGAAGTCGGCGCCCAGGGCCAGCGCCGCCACGATGTCCGCGCCGCTCATGATCCCGGTGTCCAGCATGATGGCCGCCGTGGCGTTGTCCGCAGCGAAGGCCTGCTTGACCTCGGGGAGCAGATGGAACGGGATAGGGGCCCGGTCCAGCTGGCGTCCACCGTGGTTGGACAGGATGATGCCGTCGGCGCCGTGATCCACCACGCGGCGGGCGTCCTCCACCGTCTGGATGCCCTTGACAACCAGCTTGCCCTTCCAGGTTTCCCGCAGCCAGTCCAGGTCCCCGAAGGTCAGGGTGGGATCGAACATCGAGTTGATCAGGTCCGCCACCGTGCCGGTGTAGCGGGACAGTGAGGCGAACGTCAGGGGCTCATGGGTCAGGAAGTTGAACCACCAGGCCGGCCGGTAGGAGGCGTCCAGGACGGTCTTGAGCGTCAGCGCCGGCGGGATGGTCATGCCGTTGCGGACGTCCCGGAGCCGGGCGCCGGCCACGGCGGTGTCAACCGTGACCATGAGGGTGTCGTTGCCTGCCCTGGCAGCGCGTTCGATCAGTTCCAGCGAGCGGTCCCGGTCCGTCCACAGGTACAGCTGGAACCAGTTGCGGCCGTTGGGCGCGGCGGCGGCCACATCCTCGATGGAGGCGGTGCCCATGGTGGACAGCGTGTAGGGAATGCCGGCGGCTTCCGCGGCCTGGGAGCCGGCGTACTCGCCCTCGGACTGCATCATCCGGGTGAAGCCGGTGGGGGCGATGCCGACCGGCAGCCGGGACGGCTTGCCCAGGATCTCGGTGCTGAGGTCGATGCTGGAGACGTTCCGCAGGATGCCCGGACGGAACTCGATGTCCAGGAAAGCCTGGCGGGCGCGGCGGAGGGTGATTTCCTCTTCGGCGGCGCCGTCCGTGTAGTCGAAGGGCGCCTTCGGGGTGCGGCGTTTTGCGATGTCGCGGAGTTCCCAAATGGTGCTGGCCCGCTGCAACCGGGCAGCCTTGCTGAATCCGGGCTTCTTGAACTGCATCAGGGGCGCCAGGTCCGAGTACCTGGGGACGCGGCGCTTGAGTGCTGGAGGCACCAAACCGGGAAGGGCAGCCGACGACGGAGCCTTGGCAGGTGCCGGGGCTGCGGGGACGTCCGTGGCCTCCGGGGCCGGGGTAGCCTCCGGGTTGTTGGGCTGGATGGTGTGGGTCATGGGTCCTCCTATGGTCCAACCACACTCTAGGACATGTGGTCCAACCACATCAACTACTATTTTTGGTATGCGCACCCACCAGCTGGTTTTGCACTGGATCGAGGATCGGCTGTCAGCCGGCGACCTGGCCGTAGGCGGCAGGCTCCCCGCGGAGCGAGCGCTGGCAGAACAGCTCCAGGTCTCCCGGACCTCCGTGCGGGAGGCCATCCGGATTCTTGAAGCCATGGGCGTGGTGCGGTCCGGCGTTGGCTCCGGCCCGGATGCCGGGACAGTGGTGATCTCGGATCCCACCGCCGCCCTCGGCTCAGCCCTTCGGCTGCACGTGGCCACCCAGCACCTGCCCGTGGCGGACATTGTGGAGACCCGGGTCCTGCTGGAGTCCTGGGCTGCTGCGAGGGCCCGCCGGGATGCGCCGCAGCTGGAGGATGCGGCCACGCTCCTGGCGGCGATGGACGCTCCGGAAGGCCTGCCCGTGGGCGAATTCCTGGCCCTCGATGTCCGGTTCCACCTGGCCCTGGCCAACGCCGCAGGCAACGCAGTGGTCAGCGCCATGATGGGCTCGCTCCGCGAATCCATCCAGGGGTACGCCGCGGAACTGACGGGCAACCTGCCGGACTGGAAGGCAACTGCCTCGCGCCTGCACGCCGAGCACCACGCCATCCTGGCTGCGGTCAGGAACGGCGACGGCGGCCGGGCGGCGGAGCTGGTGTCGGGCCATATCAAAGGGTTCTACAAAGAAGCCGGGTTGGGCAGGGATAACCCCGCCCAGCCCGGCACAGTGGGCTAGCGGACCTCGATCTCCAATTCCTGGAAGTCGTCGTCGGCGTGACGGCCCACGAGGATCCGGAAGGTGCCGCGCTCAAACTGCCAGCCGCCGTCGTAGTGCGCAAAGGAGCGGGCCGGAATCCGGACTTCCACACTCTCGGTGCCGCCCGGCGCCAGGTGGGTGCCCGCGTAGCCCGCCAGCCAGCGGACAGGCCGTTCCACAGCGGATACGGGCCGGTCCAGGTACACCTGCACTACTTCACGGCCGGACCGGCTGCCGGTGTTGCGGACAGGAACGTGGACGACGACGTCGGCGCCGGCCGGGACCGACTCCCGCGCATGCGGGGCGCCGAGCTCGAACGTGGTGTAGCCCAGGCCGTAGCCGAAGGGAAGGGCCGGTGCGGCACCGCCCGAAGCTTGCTGCTTGAGCCAGGCACGGTAGCCGACGTGGATGCCCTCGGAGTACACCACCTTGCCGTCCACCGGGGTGGTGTCCAGGACCGGGACGTCGGCCAGGGCCGCAGGCCAGGTGGTGGGAAGGCGGCCGCCCGGCTCTTCGACGCCCAGCAGGATGTCGGCGATGGCACGGCCGAATTCCTGGCCGCCAAACCAGCCGAGCAGGACGGCGCCCACCTTGTCCAGCCATGGCATGAGGACGGGCGAGCCGGAGTTCACCACCACCACGGTGCGCGGGTTCACCGCCGCCACCGCTTCCACCAGCTGGTTCTGCCGGTCTGGAAGGTCCAGGTCCTTGCGGTCAAAGCCCTCGGATTCGATGGCGGCACTGGTTCCCACCACCACCACCGCCACATCGGCGGTCCGAGCAGCCTCCACCGCGGCGTCGATCTCTGCCTGCGGGTCGTCCACCACCGTTTCCTCGCCCAGGAGGATGGCCGTGAAGGGGATGACCTGGTCCGCGGGGAGGTCGTATACGGCCTCAATGCGGACCGCGTCCCCGGCGGCGTCGGTGGTGACGGGGTGGACGGTCTTGGGCGGGTCGAAAAGGGCCGCGCCGAGCACGTCGGTGTCATCCTCGAGCCCGCCGTTGAACACCTCGTCACCGTTCAGGGACAGGCGGACCCGGCCGACGGTGCCGATGCCCAGGTGGTGGATGCCGGCCGTCGGCGCGGTCCACTCCGTTTCCATCCGGATGGCCGCTGCGCCCTCGGGGATGCCGACGCCAAACCAGATCAGGTGCGACGCCAGCCGGTCCTCACCCGAGATGACGGTCCCGTCGCCGGCCAGGAAGGTCACCCGCAGGCCGGGCACGCCGGATACGGGGTTGTGCAGCGAGGTGCGGGGGAAGGGCTGCAGGCCTTCCGCCACCTTGGCGCCGCGGGCGTAACTGACGCGGACGCCTTCGGGCAGCGCCGCGCGCAGGCCTTCAAGCGGTGAGATGTTCTGCTTGGGCATGACGGTGGCGCTGCCGCCGCCCTGGGTGCGGGCCTCCTCCGCGTTGTGGCCGCTGATGGCGACGCTCGCCAGCGCCTGCGGATCCAGCGGCAGCAGGCTGTCCTTGTTGCGCACCAGCACAGCGCCACGCACGGCCACTTCGCGGGCGACGGCGGCGGCATTCAGGGGTGCCGGCCGTTCCGTGACGGCGGGGGAGACCCCCTCGAGGGAGCCGACGCGGGCGGCGAGCCGCAGGATGCGGACCACCTTCCCGAGAATCGCGGACCTGCTCACGCGGCCATCGTTCACGGCGGCCAGCAGCTTGGGTCCCCAGTGGCCCACCGGCCCGGGCATCTCCAGATCCTGGTTGGCGTTGGCGGCCTCCACCGATCGGACACCGGTCCAGTCGGACACCACGACGCCGTCAAAGCCCCATTCGGTGGACAGCGGCGTCTTCAGCAGGTCGTTTTCGCTGGCGGTGGTGCCGTTGATGGAGTTGTAGGAGCTCATCACCAGCCAGGCGCGGGCCTCGGTGATGGCGTCCTCGAAGGCTGCAAGGTAGAGCTCGCGCAGGGGGCGCTCGTCCACCACTGAGTTGGACGTGAAACGCTCGGTTTCGGCCTCGTTGGCAATGTAGTGCTTGGGTGTTGCCCCTACGCCCATGGACTGGACGCCGGCAACGTACCCTGCCGCCATGGTGGCGGTCAGGCGGGGGTCCTCGCTCATGCACTCGAAGTGGCGGCCGCCCAGCGGGGACCGGTGCAGGTTGATGGTGGGGCCCAGGACTGCGTGGACGCCCTTGCGGCGGGCCTCCTGGCCCAGGACCTGGCCGTAGCGGCGGGCGGTCTCCACGCTCCAGGTGGCGGACAGGGCAGACGACGATGGCAGGGAAACGGAGTCGTGCCGCTCGTCGAAGTCTTCCCCGCGGACACCTGCCGGGCCGTCGGACATGACCACGCGGGAGAGGCCGATGGAGGGCAGGGAGTGGGTTGCCCAGACGTCAGCGCCGGTCAGCAGCTGGATCTGTTCTTCGAGGGTGAGGCTCTTGGCCAGGTCAAGGAGGCGCGCTTCGGCATCCGGTGAACCGGCGGCGGGAGCAGTGACGGCGGGGGAGAGCGTGGGATTCATTTACTTGACTCCTTTGATGCGGGTGACGAGGACGGCGCCGATGATGCCGACGACGGCTCCGCCGATGAAGAGGGCGGGGTAGCCGCCAAGGGTGATGACGGGGAAGGCGATGGCCGGTACCAGGGACTGGGGCAGGGCCTGGGCGATGTTGAAGACGCCGAAGGTCTTGGCGTTCTCGCTTTGGCTCCCCGGCAGGAGGTCCGCGATGAGGGCCACATCGACCGCCCCGAAGCAGCCGAGGCCCAGGCCGGCCAGGGCCTGTCCCACCAGGACCTGGTCCGTGGTGCTGCTGGTGGCAATGACAATCAGGCCAGCCATCATGATGATGGCGGAGGCGATGACCATGGCTTTGCGTTTGCCGATCCGGTCGCTGAGCCAGCCGCCGGCGATGCTGGTGACCACGGTTCCGGCCGAGCTGACCAAGGTGGCCTGGAAGACCAGGGCCGGGACTGCGGTTTCTGCCACCTGCAGGTGGTCGGCGAAGAAGTAGGGCAGGTAGAGCAGTCCGGCGCAGTAACCGACGTACACCAGGAACTTGGTGAACCAGGCCCAGCCGAGGCCGGGGTAGGTGCGGGGGTTGAAGTAGAAGGAGCCGGCAATTTCCTTCAGGTTCAGCGGGGCCGGCTTTTCCGTCAGTACACGGTCCTTGAAGGTGAACGCGAAGATGAGCGTCACGGCGGTCCCTACGACGCCGGGGACCACCGCCATCTGGAAAGCGTTGTCGAAAAGCTGGGCGAAGTACGCGGCGGCGACCAGGCCCACCGGCAGGGTCATCCCGATCAGTCCTGAGAGGCGGCCGCGTTCGGCGGCTGCCGTCTGGTCGGGGAGCGTGGCTACTAGGGCCGCCAGCGCTGCATTGAAGCTGAGCTGGGCGATGACCCAGGCAACCATGACGCCGGTGACGTTGGCGGCGGAGCCCAGGAGGACCAGGGATGCCAGGCCGATCAGGGAGCCGCCCACGATCCAAGGCTTGCGCATGCCGAAGCGGGATGTTGTGCGGTCACTGAGCCGGCCGAAGAAGGGGTTGGCCAGGAGCGCAATGAGGGCTCCGACGCCGGCCACCAGGCTGAGCGCACCTGAACGCGTTTCCGGTGTGGTGATTTCTGAAACTTTGATGGCCAGCACCACCAGGGCCGGAGCGAGGACGGCCATCCAAAGCCCGGCGCTGGCAATCGGCATGCCGATCACATAGGCGCGGGGTGTCCGGGTGGGCGCTCCGGAGGGAGCGGCTGAAACAGTGCTGGACGGTGAAACGCTGCTTGAAGGGATTCCGGCAGGCAACCCTGCTGAATTCCCGGTGATGGTCTTGACGGCCACGGTGCCTCCTGACAAAGAAGTGGCCCTCCATTGGGCCCTGCGAAAGATGGTACCGGTAAAAACCGAGTCTGACTAGGTTTTGTCGATTCCACGTGAAATACACTGGCCTGATGCCTTCATCAAAGCCGCGCGGCCAGTACGCCAAGGGAGCGGAACGCCGCGAACAGATCATCCAAACGGCTACGGACGTTTTCGCGACTGAAGGTTTTGAGGGCACGGCGCTGAAGCGCGTGGCAGAGCTGGTGGGGGTCAGGGAAGCCACCCTTTTCCATTACTTCCGGGGCAAGCAGGAGCTGCTGACGGCGGTCCTGGCCGAGCGGGACCGCCGCAGCCTCGCGGCAATGGGCGCCGAGGAGGCCGGGTTGGCGCTGATGGTGCGCTCCGCGGAGCGGAACCGCCGTGAGCCCGGGCTTACCACGCTGTATGCCGTGGCGTCAGCCACTGCCAATGACCCGGGGCACGATTCGCACGCCTACTTCAAGGAGCGCTACGCCGAGGTGGTTGACGTGCTGGCGGCAGACATTGAACGCCGCCAGTCTGCCGGGGAGGCGCGCTCGGACCTGCCCGCCGGCGACCTGGCCAAGCTGGTGGTGGCAGTCTCCGACGGCCTGCAGCTGCAGTGGCTCTACGACAAGGACGTGGACGTGGCGGACGGGCTGCGCGAGTTCATTGATGTGCTCCTGAAGCCGCCGGCTGCCTAGGTATCAGCCGTGGACCGTGCTGCGCGGCGCCTTTGCCGGTCCCGTGCTGGCCCGGACTTCCAGGCGCGGCTGGTAGCGGCCGCCGGGGGTGTCGTTCCCTTCCTTGCGGATCAGCGCCCGGAGCTGGTGCCATGCCTGCTCGCCCAGCTCGGTGATGGGGACGGCGCCGGTGGTGAGCGCCGGCGTCGTATATCTGGCAAAGGGGATGTCATCGAAGCCCGTCACCGAGATGTCGCCGGGGACATCCAGGCCCCGCTCATGGAGGCCGCTCATCAGGCCCATGGCCACCAGGTCATTGAAGGCCAGGATTCCGGTGGCCCCGCTGGCCAGGACGGCATCCACGGCCCCATGTCCGGTGTCGAAGTCCGATCCGCCCTCCAGCATGGTGACGTCCACTTCGGGGTGGGCTGCCTTGAATGTCTCCAGGCCTTTGAGCCGCATCTCATTGGAGGCGCTGCGGGGCGGGCCGGCCAGGAAGGCCAGGCGGGTGTGGCCGAGTTCCACCAGGTGTTCGGCGATGTCCTGGACGCCCTGGCCGTAGTCCACCACCAGGCTGGGGACTCCCGGCGCCGTGGTGGTGCGGTTGATCAGCACCAGCGGGTGGAGTGAGGGTGCAATCTCCTCGAGTTCCGCGTCAGTCATGCGCGGGGCGCAGAGGACCAGCCCGTCGCAGCGCCGCCGCGCTTCACCCGCCAGGATGGATTCCTCACTGGACACTTCAAACGAGTCTGCAATGAGGACCCGGTAGTCGTCCTGCGCAGCGGCCCGGCTCAGACCGCGGAGGATCGCCTGGAACGTGGGGTTGGCCAGGTCCGGGACCACGATGCCGATGGTGTCCGTCTTGCCCAGCGCCAGGCTGCGGCCCACCGGGTTGGGCTGGTACTTCAGCTCTGCGGCTGCCGCCCGGACCCTGGCCGCGATGTCCGGGTCCACGGTGAAGTTGCCGTTCATGACACGCGAAACGGTGGCGTGGGAGACTCCCGCCTTGACGGCGACATCCGCGATGCCGATCCGGCCGCTTGCCGATTTCCTGGCCATAGGGAACCCTTCGTTTGCGCCGTCGGCCGGCGCCCCCGGGACTGCTTGGCGTCCAGGGGCTCCGGCCTTCATGGCAGGTGCTTTGGAAGACAGCATATACGGGAGTGGGAAACCGATTTCTATCCTTTTCCCGGCCGTTTTCCCGGCGGCGCTGCCGGTGCTGCATGCGGAAGGCCGGGAAACCGCTTTCTTCCTTTTCTGGAAGTGGTTGACGGATCTGCCGACGGGTTGATAAAACTCTTATAGAGCAATGAGAAAACGCTTTCTCAGCCCTCCGCCACGGTGCAGCACAGTACCGCTGCCGGAACACCGCCGCCCCACCGCGGGACATGAGCTTTTTCGAAAGGGACCCCAATGGTCAACACAGCCGAGACCACGTCGGCCGCAGCTGCTTCAGAGACCGGCAGAGCCGCCGGCGCTGAGACCGCTGCCGCGGCAGGCACCGCCGCCCGGAAGGGCGGGAAAGCCCGGATTGCCCTGATCGGCACCGGCGGCCGTTCCGAGATGTACATCCGTGCCATCTACGGCAAGCACGCGGACACCGCCGAGCTGGTGGCTTTCTCGGACGTGAACCCCGGACGCGTGGAGTTCTACCAGAAGCTCATCCAGGAACTGGGCGCGCCCGGACCGGTGGCGTCGTTCGACCCTGCCCAGCTCACCGGTTTCGTCCAGGCGAACAACATCGACCGCATCATCGTCACCACGCCGGACTACACGCACGCCGACTACATCGTGGAAGGGCTCCGGGCCGGTGCGGACGTCGTCGTCGAAAAGCCCCTGACCATTGACGCCGAAAGCTGCCGCCGCATCGTCCACGCCGTCCACGAGACCGGCCGCAACGTGGTGGTCACCTTCAACTACCGCTACTCGCCACGCAACAGCGCGCTGAAGGAAATCATCCAGAGCGGCGTGATCGGCAAGGTCACCTCCGTCGACTTCAGCTGGGTCCTGGACACCGTGCACGGCGCGGACTACTTCCGCCGCTGGCACCGCGAAAAGAAGAACTCCGGCGGCCTCCTCATCCACAAGGCCTCCCACCACTTCGACCTGGTCAACTGGTGGATCGACGACGTGCCGGAGCGGGTCTTCGCCTCTGGTGGGCTGAAGTTCTATGGCGACAAGAACGCTGCCGAGCGCGGGCTTGGACCCCGCCCCGAACGCGGAACGCCCGACGCCGATGCCCCCACTGCGGATAAGGACCCCTTTGCGCTGGACCTGAGGGAAGATGAACGGCTCAAAGCGCTGTTCCTGGACAACGAGCACTACGACGGCTACCGCCGCGACCAGGATGTCTTCACCGGTGGTATCACCATCGAGGACAACCTGGCACTGGTGGTGGAATACCAGGGCGGACCGCGGCTGAGCTACTCGCTGAATGCCCACAGCCCCTGGGAGGGCTACCGGGTTGCGGTCAACGGAACCGAGGGCCGCGCCGAGCTTGAAGTGGTGGAACGTGCCGCCGTCCGGCACAGCACCGACCAGAAGACCGTGGTGGACCCGAGCGCGACGCCGGTTGAGGAAGAGGACGCAGTCCGCCGCAACGGCGAGCGCCTGGTGGTCCAACGCCACTGGGACGCTGCCTATGAGGTGCCCATCATCAACGGCGAGGGCGGCCACGGCGGCGGCGACGAACTGCTGCTTTCCGACCTCTTCAACGGTCCGGGCGAAGACCCGCTGGGCCGCCCCTCCGGCTACCTGGACGGGCTGCGCTCTGTGTCCGTGGGCATCGCCGGGAACCGGTCCCTGGAGACGTCGCTGCCCGTACGGGTCGAGGACCTGGACCTCGGCGTCGATCTCCGCCGCGGGAAGTAGGGAAGACCATGAGGATTTTTGTCACCGGCGGCTCCGGCCGCCTGGGCCGCAGCGTGGTGGCCGGGCTGGCCCAGGCCGGCCACCACGTCATCTCGGTGGACCGCGAGGCCGTGCCCGCGGAACTGCTGCCGCCCGGCGTCGTGCAGGAAACCGCCGACCTTCTTGCCCCGGGTGAGGCGTTGCGGCTGATAGGGGCGTCAAGGCCCGACGCCGTCATCCACCTTGCAGCGATCGCCGTACCGTTCAGTGCGCCCGAGGACGTCATCTTCGCCACCAACACCCGGCTCGCCTTCGCCGTCATCAGTGCGGCGACGGAGCTGGGCGTCCCCAAGGTGGTGACGGCCAGCAGCCCCACCGTCCTTGGTTACGGCTGCCCGGCCGGCTGGCTGCCGCCGTCGTTCCCGCTGGACGAGCGCACGCCGCCAAAGCCCTGGAACGCCTACGCGCTGTCCAAGCACATTGCCGAACAAACCGTGCAGATGTTCGCCGCCGCCCAGGGGGAGAAGATCCGCTATGCAGCGTTCCGGCCCTGCTTTGTGATCTCGCCGGAAGAATGGGAAGGGGCCCCGACGCAGCAGGGGCACACCCTCGCCGAACGGCTTGCCGACCCCGCCCTCTCCGCGCCGGCCCTGTTCAACTATGTGGATGCGCGGGACGTTGCGGACTTCCTGGACGTGCTGCTGCAGAAGATGGAAGACATTCCCAACGGGGAAACCTTCTTCGTGGGGGCAGCCGACGCGCTCGCAACGGCGCCGCTCGCGGAGCTGATGCCCGCATTCCTTCCGGGAAGCGACGCGCTGAGCTCCGGCCTGACCGGCACCAGCCCCGCTTTTTCCATAGCCAAGGCCCGGGAGCTGCTGGGCTGGCAGCCCAGGCGCAGCTGGCGCACCGAACTGAAGCCCACCCTCAACGACGAGGCCACCGCCCTGGTTACCGCCGGCGGCGGAGGCAAGGAGACACCATGAAATTCGACGGCGTACTGTTCTTCCCTGTCACCCCGTTCACGGCCGAAGGCGCCGTTGACGTGGAACTGCTCAAGGAACACATCGGCTCCCGGCTTCCCTTCGGACCCGGCGGCGTGTTCCCCGCCTGCGGCACCGGCGAATTCCATGCCCTCAGCATCGACGAGGTCCGCACCGTCGTGGCGGCTGCCGTGGAGGTTGTCGCCGGAAAAGTCCCCGTGGTGGCCGGTGCCGGCGGACCCCTGGGCCACGCCCTCGCCGCCGCCCGCGCCGCCGAGGAGGCCGGCGCCGACGCCCTCCTGGTACTGCCGCCCTACCTGGTGACCGGACCCACCGAGGGGCTGGTGGCGTACATCGAGGCCGTGGCGGATGCCAGCAGCCTGCCAGTCATTGTGTACCACCGCGGCAACGCCAGGTTCACCGCCGCGTCCATGGCCAAGCTCGCTGCCAATCCGAAGGTCATCGGCTTCAAGGATGGCCTGGGCGATGTGGGCCTGGCCCAGGAGATCGTGTCCGCGGTCAGGGCCTCCGGCCGGGAAGACTTCGCATTCTTCAACGGCCTGCTCACCGCCGAGCTGACGCAGGGCGCTTACCGCGGGCTGGGCATCCCGCTGTACTCCTCGGCCGCGTTTGCCATGGCCCCGGAAATCGCCAAGGCCTACTACGACGCCTACGTCTCCGGGGACGAGGACCGCCGCAACGCCCTGCTCGAGGGCTTTTACGCACCCCTGGTACGCCTCCGCGACCAGACGCCCGGGTTCGGCGTTTCCCTGATCAAGGCCGGCCTGCGGCTGGGTGGACTTCCCGTCGGGTCCGTCCGGCCGCCGCTGGTGGATCCCTACGAGGAGCAGTTGGTGGAGCTCAAGGCCATCCTCGCCAGGGGCTACGAGCTGGCCGGCCGCTGATGAGCGCACCGGCGGCGGAAACCGTCCGCACCTTTCCCCGCATCACCGGGCTGTCCACCAGGCTACTCACCGTTCCGCTGCGCCGCAGCTGGGGTGTGGAGGCGCCGGAGAACCACGTCATCGCCACCGAGCTTCACACGGACGACGGCGGCACGGGCTTTGGCTTCTCCTGGACACCTACCATCGGTCCCCAGGCGGTCAAGGCGCTGCTGGACTGCGACATCGCACCCTTTGTCACCGGCCTTCCGGCTGCGCCGGAGCCGGTGTGGGACGCGCTGTTGAAGCGGCTGCACGAGGCCGGAGGCGGGGGACTCACCACCATCGCGATGGCAGGCGTGGACCTGGCCCTCTGGGATGCGCAGGCGCGCAGTGCCGGCACCTCGGTGACCGGGTTCATCGGCCAGCGGCAGGACTCGGTGGAGGTGTACGGCTCCGGGGTGAACCTGCACTACACGCTGGAGGAGCTCGTGGCACAGACCGAACGCTGGGTCGCCACAGGCCACCGAGCCGTGAAAATCAAGGTGGGCAAGCCGGACCTCCGCGAGGACGCAGAACGGGTTGCCGCCGTCCGCACCGTACTGGGCCCGGACCGCCGGCTCATGATCGATGCGAACCAGCGGTGGGACCTGCCCACCACCCTCCGCGCCTTGGACGTCCTCGCCGGGTACGGGCTGGACTGGCTGGAGGAACCCCTCCGCGCGGACGACCTCTGGGCCTACCGGAGGCTCCGGAAACACTCTCCGGTGCCCATAGCCCTGGGCGAAAACCTGCACACCATCTACCGGTTCCGCGATTTCATCGAGGCGGAGGCGGTGGACATCATCCAGCCCAACATCATCAGGGTGGGTGGCATCACCCCGTTCCGGCGGATCGTGGAGCTGGCACGGACCCACAGCATCAAGGTCATGCCGCACCTGCTGCCGGAACTGTCCGGGCAGCTGGCCCTGACCCTGGCGGAGCCCACCATGGTGGAGGACGTCGAGGAGGCATCCTTCGAACAGCTTGGCCTCCTGGCCGGCCCGTCACCGGTCCGGTTCAGCAACAGCAGGCTGGCGACGGCGGACCGGCAGGGGCTGGGACTCCGCTTCCGGGACGCGCTGTGACCACTATTTTCCGTACGACGACGAACAGGTACCTGACGTGACAACTGCAACCCTTTCCCTGCCCGAGCTCACCGCTGCCGCCACGGAAGCGGCCAGGACCTCCGCCTCGGCGACCGACGCCGAACGCGCCGGCTGGCTGAACGCGGTAGCGGACGCCCTGGATGCCAACGCCGCCGAGCTGGTGGACATTGCGGACGCCGAGACCAGCCTGGGGGTGCCGCGCCTTACGGGGGAGGTGGCCCGGACCACGGGGCAGCTGCGCCTGTTCGCCCGCGTGATCACCGAGGGCTCCTACCTGGAGGCCATCATCGACCACGCGGATCCGTCAGCCACCCCGCCAAAGCCGGACCTCCGCCGGATCCTCAAGCCCATCGGCCCCGTTGCCGTCTTCTCTGCGTCGAACTTCCCGTTCGCCTTCTCCGTGGCCGGCGGAGACACCGCCTCAGCCCTCGCCGTCGGCTGCCCCGTGATCGTCAAGGCGCACTCCGGGCACCTGCGCCTGTCGGAACGCACCGCTGAAATCGTGTCCGGGGCCCTGCGCGGCGCCGGTGCACCCGAGGGCCTGTTCGCGCTGGTCAGCGGCCGCGAGGTGGGCACAGCCCTGGTCCAGGACCCTGCCATCAAGGCCGTGGGCTTCACCGGCTCCATCCCCGGCGGCCGTGCCTTGTTCGACCTTGCCACCGCACGCCCCGACCCCATCCCGTTCTACGGGGAACTTGGCAGCCTGAACCCCGTGGTCATCACCGGGGCAGCCCTGCAGGCCCGCTCCTCCGAACTTGCCGCTGGGCTGGCCGGCTCCTTCACCCTGGGCGCGGGCCAGTTCTGCACCAACCCGGGCGTCGTATTCATCCCTGCCGGGACGGGGTTCGCAGCACACGTTGCGGAGGCGAGCAAGGATAAGCCGGCCCATGGCATGCTCACCAGCCGCATCGCCGAGGCCTACTCGGACGGCCTGCGCAGCTTTGCGTCGGTGGACGGCGTGGACGTGGTGTGCGGCACCGTGGACCAGGATGCTGCGGCCAACGGTGCGGCACCGGTGGTCTTCTCGACTACTGCCGCAAAGGTGCTGGAACGCCCGGAGCAGCTCCTGGAGGAGTGCTTCGGCCCCACCACCATGCTGATCGAGTATGCGGACCAGGAGGAACTGTCCGCCGTCCTGGCCAAGGTGCCGGGCAGCCTGACCGCCACACTCCACAGTGAACGGGGCGAGGACGTCGCGGCCCTGGTGGAGCAGCTGTCTGGGCTCGCCGGCCGGGTCCTGTTCGAAGGCTGGCCCACGGGCGTTGCCGTGAACTGGGCCCAGCAGCACGGCGGACCGTATCCGGCCACCACCTCGCTGTTCACGTCCGTGGGCGCCACGGCGGTCCGCAGGTTCCAGCGCCCGGTGGCCTACCAGGACGCACCGGAAGAAGTGCTGCACCCGGCTCTGCGGGAGGCCAACCCGCTGCGCGTCCCGCGCCGCGTGGACGGCGAACTGCAGCTTCCCTAAACCCAGGAACCCGTAAGCCCAACCACCAAAGGAAAACCCCGGGACCTCGGTCCCGGGGTTTTCTGTGTGCCTGGCGGCCTGCCTACAGCTGCAGGGTGAGGGGCCGGTCCAGGCCGTTCACCGTGGCTGCCGGCCAGCGCGGGTCCACGGTGAGGACGCGAAGCCCGGACTCCGTGAGCTGCACGGTGTCCTCGATCTTGACGCCGGGCCCGGACGGGTTCCAGGTGAAGGCCTGGTCCAGCACCACGGTGTCGGAGACATCTGTGGTGACCCGGGGGTCGCGTCCTGCATAACCGGCAGGACCACCCTGATGGTGCTGCTCCCACTGGTCCGCCCCGAAACCGTGGCGCACGTAGGCGGACTGGATCTCCCCAAAGATCCTGTCCAGCCGCGCCCCCGGAACCGTAGCGTCGAAAATGTCCGCTTCCACTGCGGCGATGCGGGCCTCGGCGTCGCGCTCTTCCGGGGTGCCGGCGTCGAACCTTACCCAGCGGGTGATGTTGGCAACCAGGCCGTCCCGGCGGGCACACACGACGGCCATGGCGCGCCGGCCGAGGGATGCATGCGTCGGCAGTGGATGCCGGAAGCCGCTGCGGGAACTGCCGTTGCACAGCAGCACCAGCGGCTCCGCGCCGGCAGCCACCACGCGGGCGGCCAGCGCCGAGGCCAGGCCGAATTCCGTGGTGTCCGGACGGGCGGCGGACAGGACGTCCGTCATGATGCCGGCCAGCTCGGCGCCCAGCAGGGAGTACCGGGCACTCTCCGCCGGGAGGAGCTGCTGGCGGGCGGCCCGCAGCTGCGCAGCGACATCGCCTTCGCCCAGGGGTGGCTTGGAACCGGCGCCAAGCGCGGCGGCGGCCTGGTGGAGGTTGGCGTGCCAGGGAACGGTGTGCAGGTTGACCCCCAGCGGGAGCTCCTCTGCGGCGATGCGGCCGGCTTCGTTGTTGAACGTCACCAGATGGTCGCCGCCGCGGTCCACCAGCAGGGCGGCGATCGGATCGCCGGCCAGGCTGATGTGGACCCGGCTGCCGTCCAGGTACCAGGTCAACGCGGTATTGGTGGTGAGGAGCAGCGAGTCGCGCCCGGCGGCGTCCAGGATGTCCACCACCCGTTGGCGTTTGACGGTGCGGTCCGCCGGTGACCCGGGAGCCAGCCGTGCCTCCTGCGGGGGAGCGGCTGCGGTTGTTGTCTGGGTCATGACGGGTCCCCCTGCTGGTTGATCAGTGCTTCAATGTCGGCTGTGGCCAGGTTGCCGTCGGCCACAAAAACGGTGACGCTCCGCCGGACTGGCTCGCCTGGTTGGGCGATGACGGGCGCGTCCCATGCCAGCGACTGGCCGACGCCCGGGTAGCCATCCACGCGGACGAACCAGGGATCCGTGCAGCTTTCCGGGGCCACGAACACCAGGGTGGCCGGGCCGCCGTCGAACGTTCCCGACCACGCGAGCCAGCGCGTGACGCTGCCGTGGGTCTCCGCCTCGCCGCTGCCGTCGGGTGTCCAGACCGTGGCGGCGTCGCAGGCCGGCAGGCGCCAGAAGAAGCCGCCGTAGCCGCCTTCAAAGCGGCCATTGGAGCCCGGGCTGCCCAGGCTGACAGGCATATTGCCGGCAGGGGACAGCGCGAAGTCGAGGGACAGGCGCCACGTGGAGGGCGCGACGCCGGACCACGTCCAGGAGCGTTCCTCCAGGAGGATCGGGGCGCCGTCCGGGCCGTTCCAGCTCAGGGTTTCCTGGAGCGTGCCCCCGTGCCCGCCGGCGGCATCGGTCTGCTGTACGGCCGTGGCGCTGATGGTGCCGTGGTCCGGGCGCCAGACGTACGCTCCGGCCTCCCGGGTATAGGTGCGGCCGCCCCAGAAGTTGACGCCGTCCACGTCCTGCAGGGCCACGCCGGCACCAAGGTGCCATACGTGGTCCAGCGGCTGGTGGTCCGTCACCACGGTGCCGCCCAGGGTCATGACGGGGTGCAGGTAGGGCCGCGGGGAGGAGACCGCGCGGATGTGGCTGCCGTCCTGGCAGTCCGCCACCGGCCGTCCGTCCACGGTCATTGTGCGGACGGGCGGAATGGCCCGCGCCCACGGGGCACCGAGCTCGGCGAACGTTGCCTGCGCTGCGACGGCCCGTCCGATGATGTCGCTGATGCCCTGGACCACCGGGTGGGCGTCGTCGCCCGCGCCTTCCCAGGAAATGGATCCGGGGTCGATCGGGGCGGGCGCGGGGGAGGTGCGGATGGCTTCGAGGACGGCGGTAAAGGCGCCGGTGTCCTGCAGCGCGGACAGGAGCGGCGCCCCGGTGGCGCGGGCGTCCAGCAGGTTCTCCAGGAGGTCGGTGCGGCCATATGTCTCGCGGCGTCCGCCATCGGCAGTGGTGATGACCACCTCGTCTTTTGTGTAGGAAAGCGTGATGTCTCCCAGGGTTCCGTGGACGGTCACAGTGGGATCCTGCTGTTCCGGGGCGCAGAGGGTCAGGGCGCACAGCACCGTGGCTCCGTTGGCCGTGCGGATGCGGAGTACGGACGTGTCGTCGCTTTCGGTCCCGTGGGCCCGGTACAGGTCTGTTTCCACGGAGGCCACATCTGCCAGGGTGCGGGCGCCGGCGACGTGGAGTGCAGTGGCAACGGCGTGGGCCAGCGCATTTGTTGCCACGCCGTCCACCACATCGGTGCCGTCCAGGGTGCGCTTCCCGGCCCAGCGCGAGCGCTTGAAATACGCCTTGGTCCGCAGCCACTGGCCGGTGGCGCTGATGCCCAGGACGGTGCCGATATCCCCGGCAGCCACCATCTCCGTGATGGCAGGCAACGCGTGGGACCCCAGGCTCTGGAAGCCAACCTGGACCAGCCGCCCATTTTTCCGGGCAGCGGCAAGGACCTCTTCAAACTGTGCCAGGGAGGCCACCGGCGGCTTCTCGACGTAGACGTCCATCCCGGCTTCCAGCGCGGTTACCGCCAGCGGGGCATGGGTCTGGATGGGCGTGGCAATGATGACGACGTCGACCCCCGGCCGGGCGGCCAGCAGTCCATCCAAGTCGGGGAACACGGCCACCGGGGCGGCGAGGGTGCCGGCTTGCGGCGGGTTGGGATCGGCGACGGCCACCAGTTCCAGGGCGCCGGCCTGTTCGAGCCGGGACAGGTTGGCAAGGTGGCGCTCGCCGAAGCCGTGCACGCCCACCAGGGCTACCCGCGGGACGGCTGGGGAAGCGGCCTGCTGCTGCGGCTGGTCCGCGGCGGCGGAGTGCTGTGTGGTCATAACGGTCCTTGGGATGTGTTGTAGATGGGCCGGAGGGCCAGGGTGTGGGCCAGGAATTCGAGTGCTTCGTCCTGCATGGGCCCGGTGAAGATATGCCCCCCGGGCCAAAGGGCGCCTGTGTACTTGTCCGTACCGGCGTGCAGGGATTCCAGCAGGTGGTGTGCCTGGCGCATCCCGTCCTCCGGGAAGAGCTCATCCGCCAGGGCGTATTGCACCAGGAACCGGGCGGCCGCTGACCGGCCGGTAAGCTCCGGCCAATCGCCCAGCCTCCACAGCCCGGGGGTCTGCAGCAGCCACGAGTGCGCATCCAGGTAGGCGGGGAGGAGGGACTCGAAGGTGGTCATCATGCAGGTCACCACTGCGGCCCGGATTCGGGGACTGAGGGCTGCCAGGGCCAGCGACCGGCCACCTCCGCCCGAGAACCCGATGCAGCCCAGGTTCTCCGGGTCGACCCCGGGCAGGGCTGCCAGGATTTCCAGGGCTGCGAGGTCGTCGTACGCCACCATGCCGGCCAGGCTGGTGCCCAGCAGGCCTGCGGCCTTGGCCACGGTGTCCTCGTGGAAGCCGGCGGCGGCATTGTATTGGTCCGCGTCGGTGGGTACGACGCCGTCCTCCCGCCACTGCGCCTGCCTCGCCGCCGCTGCGGCGGCGGTCCGCCACGGCGGCGTTGAGAGGTCGAATTTGCGGCTGCCCCAGGCGAAGGTGTCGTGGGCCAGCACTGCGAAACCGCGGCGGGCGATGTCCGTGGCCAGGGCCCGCCCGTCATAGAGCCCGGCACGGGCGGCGGCCGCCGACGGGTGGCTTTCCGGGAGGTCCACCAGCCGGTCCGCGCCGCCGAACTTGTTGCCGCCATGGCAGTGGAGAGCCAGGACGCCCGGCAGGGGACCAGGACGTCCAGCCGGCCGCACCAGCCAGCCCGTGGTCCGTGGCCCGAAACCCAACTGCCAGCTGAGCTGGGAGGTGGTGGCGCCGTCGTACGTTTCCTCCCAGTGCACCGTGACTTCCGGCAGTGCGTCCGCGCAGGGTACGCCCAGCGCGTCCGAAAGCTCCTGCGCCGCGGCGGTTGGGGCCTGATGGCGCGGGTTGTTTCTTACGTAGGCCGGCCAGTCGTTATAGCCCGCGATGGCGCTGGGCCGTGCTGGAGTCATGTGGCCGGCTCCTTTCGGTGATGGTCCTGCCTGCTGCCGCCGTGGGGCGCTGCGGTCAGGAGAGGTTCTGGTTTACCTCGGAGATCATGCCCTTGGCCGCGTCGCGCGGAGAGATCTTCCCGAAGAGTACATCCGTGTTGTAACGGTTCAAAACTTCCATGGTTGCCGATGATCCCGCCGGGAACGGCTTGGGGGCCTGGACTTTGAGGGCGGCGATGCGGTCCAGGTAGGCGGCTTCCTTTTGCTGGGTTTCCTTCAGCAGGGGAGTGATGCCGGCCTTGAGTTCGGTGTTGGCGGGCATGCCGCGGTCACTCTTGATTTTTGAAGCGGCGTCCATGTTGTTGACCAGGTAGTTGATGAAGAGGGCCGCTTCCTTGGGCTGTGCGGACTTGGATGAGATGGCGTATTCCATGGAGGACCGGAGCCAGGCGCCGGGCTGCTTGCTTTCGCCGGGCAGCTTGGCCATGACCAGGGGCGCCCCGGAATAGGACGTCATCTGGTTGCTCCAGGAGATCTTCATGCCCTGTTTTCCCTGTCCCATCAGGGTCATCTCGGGCTGCGCGGACCCGTCCTCCACCGTCTGTGATGCGGAAGGGGCGCCGCCGGTATCCATCAGCTTCTTGTTGAGCTCGAACCAGCGGGTCAGGGTGTCCTCGCTGATGCCCATTTTCTTCCCGTCGTCGGTGTAGAGGTCCTCGCCGTTTTGGCGGGCCCAGACCGCAAGGAAGGAGTCGTTGGCCATGGGGGTGGTGCCAAACGTGCCGGCAGGGGATTTACTGGTGATCTCGGCGGCGATCTGCGCGTAGTCGTCCCAGGTCCACTTTTCGTCATCCGGCATGGGGACGCCTGCCGCTTCAAACACCTTGGGGTCCAGGACCATCGACATGGAATTGACGCCTGCGGTGATGGTGTACTGCTTGCCATCGATTTTGCCCAGGTCCACGGTGCCTTCCGCGAACTTCGACGTGTCGATCTGGTCCTTGACCTTGTCCAGGTTCAGCAGGACGCCGCGGCTGGCGTACTCACTGGGGTAAGCGCCGCTCATGGCAATGACATCGGGCGTTGTTCCACCTGCGATCTGGGTGGCCATCTTGTCCCAGTAGGAGCTGTATTCGGTGTTTTCGCCCTGGACCTTGATGGTGGGGTTGGCGGCTTCGAAGGCTTTGATGACCTCCATCGTGGTTTTGGCCCTGGAGTCATTGCCCCACCAGGCGAACCGGATGGTGACGGGATCTTCCGCCGTCCCCACCTTTCCCGCCTGGGGACTGTTGCCGCAGCCGGTCAGGGCAATGGCCAGGGCGGCAATGGCGCCGGTTACTCCGACGGCGGATTTTCTGAGACCAAACTTCATTGTTGTGCCCCTCGGCTTCTCATTTAGGGTGGAGTGATGCGTCCAGCAGAAAACGGTTTCTCAAAAACTAACAAAGGGCTATACAGGAGTCAAGAAAGCGTTTACTTTGGTACGGAGCCGCATTTTCGAAGGCACCCGCGGCGCCGGAATCCGCAGCCATTCCCGGCAGCAGCTGACCGTGCCGGAGGTGCCGCACACCCCATCGCCTGGCGATGACCGCAACGTGGAGGCCACGATGACCAAAGGAGACCACATGGCCGCAAAACACATCCCGAGGACGCACCGTCCGGCCCTGGTGCCGGACGCAGTGTGCCTGTCTCGGACGGAGCAGCTTCGGTGAGCGCCATCAGTGAGCTCAGCTCCATCACCCGGCGGAAGGGCAGGGTCACCGCCGAGGAAAAGAAGGCCAACAGGCGGGACAACAAGGCCGCCTACATCTTCCTGCTGCCATGGCTGGTGGGCCTGGTGGCCATCACCATCGGCCCGATGCTGATGTCGCTCTACCTGTCCTTCACGGACTACAACCTGCTCCAGCCGCCGGAATGGACCGGGCTGGACAACTTCACCCGGATGCTCAGTGACGCCCGGCTGCACAACTCGCTGCGGGTCACCTTCACCTATGTCTTCGTCGGCGTCCCCCTGCAGCTCGCCGTTGCACTGCTCATAGCCCTCGTGCTGGACAAGGGCCTCCGCGGCCTCCCGTTCTACCGTTCGGTGTTCTACTTGCCGTCCCTCCTGGGCGGATCCGTTGCCGTGGCCATCCTGTGGAAGCAGATCTTTGGCACCACGGGCCTGGTCAATCAGGTCCTGGCCATGTTCGGGATCCAGGGTCCGGGCTGGATCTCGGATCCCAGCACCGCTTTGGGATCGATCATCCTGCTGCACGTCTGGACGTTCGGCGCACCCATGATCATCTTCCTGGCAGGCCTGCGGCAGATTCCCGCCATGTACTACGAGGCCGCCAAGGTGGATGGCGCCAGCACGCTCCAGCAGTTCTGGCGGATCACCATGCCGATGCTGAGCCCGATCATCTTCTTCAACCTGGTGCTGCAGATCATCGGGTCCTTCCAGTCCTTCACGCAGGCGTTCATCGTCTCCGGCGGCAATGGCGGGCCCTCAGACTCCACCATGTTCTTCACCCTGTATCTGTACCAAAAAGGCTTCGGCCAGTTCGACATGGGCTACGCGTCCGCCATGGCGTGGGTGCTGCTGCTCATCATCGGCGTCTTTACCGCCATCAACTTCATCGCTTCTAAGTATTGGGTTTTCTATGACGACTAACCTGGAGACGCTGCCCGCCGCGGACAAGAAGACCGCGGGTGCCGGCAAGCCTAACAACCGCAAGCCGCGGGTCCGCGAGTCCCGGGGAACCCTGGCCTTTAGCCGGGCCCAGCGGGGCAAATCCCTCATGAAGCACGGCATCCTGATCCTGGCCGGCGCGCTGATGATCTATCCACTCCTGTGGATGGTGGTGTCATCGCTGCGGCCGAACGAGATGATCTTCCGGGAGCCGGGCCTCTGGCTCAACAGCCTGGAAATGACCAACTACACGTCCGGCTGGTCGGCCCTGACCCACCCCTTTGGCCACTACATGCTGAACTCGGCCATTGTGGTGATCGGCTCCATCCTGGGAAACCTCGTTTCCTGTTCCATGGCCGCCTACGCTTTTGCCCGGCTCCAGTTCACGGGAAAGAAACTGTTCTTTGGCATCATGCTTCTCACCATCATGCTGCCGTTCCACGTGGTAATCGTCCCGCAGTACATCCTGTTCTCGCAGATTGGCTGGGTGAACACCTTCTGGCCGCTGCTGGTGCCCAAGCTGCTGGCCACGGACGCATTCTTCGTCTTCCTCATGGTCCAGTTCATCCGCGGTATTCCACGCGAACTCGATGAAGCTGCACGAATTGACGGTGCCGGCCATCCGCGCATCTTCCTGCGGGTCATCCTGCCGCTGATGGTGCCGGCGCTGGCCACCACCACCATCTTCACCTTCATCTGGACCTGGAACGACTTCTTTGGTGCCCTGATCTACCTCACGGATCCGGACATGTTCACCGTTCCGGTGGCCCTCCGGGCTTTCGTGGATTCCCAGTCGGCCACGAGTTGGGGTTCCTTGTTTGCCATGTCCATCGTCTCGCTGCTGCCGGTCTTCCTGGTGTTCCTCTTTGGCCAGCGGTTCCTCATCAAGGGCATCGCGACTACGGGCATCAAGTAACCCTCAGAGACAATCCCGGTCTGAACGGCCCGCCCTGGTGGCGGGCCGTTTGCCGTTGGGCAAGACATTCCCGGTTCCGGCCACGACGCATCTTGTATTACAAGTATTGAACTTGTAGTATCTGTACCAGAAAGCGCTTTCAGGGACCTTCGCACAGCCGGGAGGCTGCTGTCCCGCCGCCGAGTTTTGCCCCTCAACCACACAGCTGAGACCCATCACCCGCACCTGGATCAACGAAGATCGGAGTACACAGTGCCGCTTTTTTCCCGTCCTGCATCTGCTGCCAAGCAAACAGCAGGGGCACCCGCTTCAGGCCCTGACCCCCAACGTCGCGGTGCCCAAACCCGCAGTGTCCGGACCCGCAAGGCCGGCGCGGTTGCCGCCGCCGTCGCCGCCGTTATGGCCCTCAGTGCCTGCGGTGGAGGAGCCGCACCGCAGAGTGCGGACGGCACCGTCGAGCTCCGCTTCTCGTGGTGGGGCGGTGATAAGCGCGCGCAGCTCACGCAGGAAGCAATCAAGCAGTTCGAGGCCGAAAATCCCAAGATCAAGATCAAGCCGGAGTTTGGGGACTGGAGCGGCTACTGGGACAAACTGGCCACGCAGGTGGCGGCCAACGATGCCCCCGACATTATCCAGATGGACGAAAAGTACATCACGGAATACTCAAGCCGGGGTGCCCTTCTGGACCTGTCCAAGTACGACATCGACACGTCCAAGCTGGATGAGGCAGCACTGAACGCAGGCAAGGGCGAAAAAGGCCTGACCGGCATCGCCGCCGGCATCAATGCCGCAACCATCCTGGCCAACCCCGGTGTCTTCCAGGCTGCCGGAGTCCCACTTCCGGACGACTCCAAGTGGACGTGGGAAGACTTTGGCCGGATCGCCGCCGAGATTACTGCAAAGTCGCCCAAGGGCACCTATGGCGCGGCGGCCTACGGAACGGACGAGGCTTCCCTGGGAGTCTGGCTCCGGCAGGACGGCAAGTCACTGTATACGTCCGACGGCAAGCTGGGCTTCGAGCCGGGCGACATCGCCGAGTGGTGGGCCTTCCTGAAGAAGCTCAGCAAGGACAAGGCAGTGCCATCCGCATCCGAGGTGGTGGAGGCCGAGGCTGCACCGCTCGACCAGAGCGGACTGGCAACAGGCAAGAACGGCATGGCCTTCTGGTGGTCCAACCAGGCCCCGGCCCTCGAAAAGGCGAGCGGCGGGGACTTGAAGATCCTGCGGTTCCCCACCAAGACCGGATCATCCGCGGACACCGAGCTTTGGTACAAGGCCTCACAGTTCTGGTCAGCATCATCGCGCACCAAGCACCCGCAGGAAACCGCCAAGTTCATCAACTTCCTCACCAACAACGTCAAGGCCGGCGAGGCCCTGCTTGCAGACCGCGGCGTCTACCCCAACTCCGAGGTCCGGGCAGCCATCCAGCCGAAACTGACCCCCGCCGACGTCAAGGTGGTCAACTTCATCGACCAGATCAAGGACGAACTCGGCGAGGCGCCGGCGCCGCCGCCGAAGGGTGCGGGCGCCATCCAGGAAATCATCAAGCGCTACACCTCCGAAGTCCTTTTTGAACGGCTGTCCCCGGAGGATGCCGGCAAGAAGGCGACCGATGAAATGAAGTCCGCCATCAGCAGCTAGTCCCCACCCCGTCGACACGGCTCCGGACCGTCTGTATGGTGCCTCCTCATCACAGACGTCCGACGGCGGGTGGCAGCTCTGCCCCGGAAGGAACCCATGGTTCCTTCCGGGGTGGAGCTGTTTAAAGCGCAGTTGTCAGGCTGCCCGGGCGGGGTGGTGGAATTGAGCAGCCGCGTTCCATGGCGCAGCTTTTATGGGGCGGCGCGTTCCCTTCGCCTGGTCCGAAGCTCGTTATGTCGTCGTTCCGGTTCAGCCGGACGCCGGACCGGTTCGGAGGGCAGGACCCGCCCCAGAACCTGGACGGAGAGGGTTCGTGCCGGAGGGCAGGGTGGGGAGGACTCCCCGTGCAGAAGCTGTTCATTGAGCCGCTTACCCATGCCGGTTCCGGGGAGTGGTGGTGCGGTGGAGTGGTAGGTGTGGCCGGTTGGGGTGCAGGTCGCTACCGTGTGCCGCGGGCCGGGGACTGCTTTTGCGGTCCATCCTGGTGTTTCTTTGGTGTGGTTGCAGGCTTCGCAGAGGCCCTGCCCGTTTCCGGCGGTGGTGGGTCCGCTGTGGTGCCAGGCGGCGATGTGGTCGTGGTGGCGGATGGGGGCGTCGCAGTAGGGGGTCCGGCAGGTGTCATCCCGGACCTGGAGGAAGCGCTTCAACCCCGCCGGGAAGAGCCGGGCTGTGGAGTCCATCGCCACCAACTCGCCGGTGCCGGGAGCGGTATAGAGCCGGCGCACCCACAGCTTCAGTTCCTCCGCACCCGCCGGCCCAGCCGCCGGGGCCGTGGCCACGGGGGATCCGCCAGTGAGGGCGATGGTTCGTGCCTGTTCGGCGGGGATGGTGCCGTAGCCGGGCAGCCGTGCGGGTTCGGCGCCGGCCTGCAGGAGGGTGTGGTCGGTCATGACGAGCTGGATCTGAACCCCGTTGATCCCGCCGGGGGTGCCGGTGACGCGTTCGACGAGGGTGTCTGCCATGACCTGGCCCCGGGGCCGGTGATCCCCGTTCGAGCGGGCGGTGTCGGCGTCCCGGCATAGCGCGGCGTAGGCGGCGACGCCCTGGGCGGCGGGGAGCAGGGCGGTCAGGTAGGTCATGGTGTCCGGGGCCGGGCGCAGGCTCACGCACCGTTCGCCCATGGCCCGGCTGGCGCGCTTCGTGACCGAGGCGGGGTCCCGCCGGTACGCGGCGGCGCGGACCGCGGCGATGATGGCCCTGTCGCCCAGGCCGTCCAGGGCGCCGGTGTCCGCGGCGAGTTCCTCATCCACCCCCGCCCGGTCCGGGGACGACAGGCAGATGGTGTCTTTCACGATCAGGGTGGCCCGCCACTCGCTCAACAGGCCGGTCCGGAACGCCTGGAACGTGTGCGGCATGCCGGTGAGGGTTTTGGCCAGGCCGAGCAACCGGGAACCCCGGGCGGGGGACTCACGCCGGGCCAACGCGATCTGCGCCGCGACCCCGGCGCCCCGCTCGTCAGCCGGGACCCCGGCCTCGGCCTGCTCCCGCCGCTGGGATAAATCAAAAGCGACAGCGGTATCAGCCTGCCGGGCACCCGCCAAGGACTTCAGATCCTCCAGCCCACGAATCTGCTCGATCATGCCCGCGCCATCCGCAGGGACCGGGACGCGGGCGAGCAGGTTCAGGACATCACCAATGGAAGGCACGGCGGCCGGGTATGGCGTGGCACCAACACCGGAAGGTCTGGCGCACCGCACCCCCTGTTGTACTGCCGCCGCCTCCACAACCGCTTCCATAACCAAAGTCTTCCACCAGGGTGTGACAATCCCAGCCACCCAAAGCCCCTATGTGGAAAACGTGGCCGCTGTCCGCCCGGGACCCGCACAAAGACGCAGACGGCGCCACCCAAAGGAGGGTGCCGCCGTCGAACGTCCCGGAACGCGTGTGCCTAGCTCTCCTCCACCACCGCAACACCCCCGGCCGGAACGGTCCCCGCAAACGGCTCACCCGTCAGCAGGTCGGTGCCCGTGGCGGAAACCGAGGCAGCCGAATGCGTGTGGTTGATCGCGAACAGGAAGCTTTGTCCGTCGGCGGCCATCCGGCGGACCAGCTCCACCCCGGGATCGGCGTCGGCAACCGGCGTGACGCCCGACTCGGCGAGCAGCCGGTCAAGGACGGCCTCGATGCCCTCGGGATCGGGGAAGGTGGCCAGGTACCAGGCCGCCCCGGAACCCACGGCCCGGCGGGTAAGGGAAGGGACTCCTTCCAGCGGGTACCCGGTAAAGGTCTGCACCGCTTCCGCGCCGGCCAGATGGACATGCTCGCTCCACACCGAGGAAACCGTCCCGTCGCTGAGCTTAAGCTTTGACCCGGCAAGCAGCGGGTGGAACTCCTCCACGCGCACCCCCAAAAGGTTGCGGAACGCCCCGGGGTAGCCGCCCAGCCGCACGTGGTCCTGCATGTCCACGATCCCGCTGAAGTAGCTCACCAGCACCGTGGCCCCGGCTGCGGCGGCCGCAGCGATGTTGGCGGCGTTCCGATCCGAAACCGCATACAGCGTGCACACCAGCACCAGGTCATACCCATCCAGCGACGCGGACGGGTGCACCATGTCCACGGAGATCCCGCGGAGGAACAGGGCGCGGTGGAACGCCCGCAGCAGGTCCAGGTACTTCACGTCGATACTGGGCTTCGAATCGATCTCGCTGGCCCACCACGCCTCATAGTCAAAAACAATGGCGGCCCGGGCCTGCACCCGCGAACCGCGCACCGGTTCCAGCCGCTTCAGCGCGGCGCCCAGCTCCACCACCTCGCGCCACACCCGCGTGTCCCGTCCGCCGTGCGGCACCATCGCGGAATGGAACTTTTCCGAGCCGGCGAAGCTTTGGCGCCACTGGAAGAACATGACGGCGTCGGCGCCGCGGGCCACGTGCGCCAGGGAGTTGCGCAGCATCTCACCGGGCATCTTGGGCTGGTTGCGCGGCTGCCAGTTCACGGCCGACGTCGAATGTTCCATCAGGATCCACGGGTCACCGCCCGCAATGCCGCGGGTAAGGTCCGCGCTGAACGCGAGTTCCACGTGCCGTTCGGGGTCCGCCGCCACCAGGTAGTGGTCATTGGCGATGACCTCCAGGTCCTTGGCCCAGTCGAAGTAGTCCATGGACTTGGTGGCGCTCGAAGCCATCAGGTTGGTGGTGCAGGGGATGTCCGGGGTCACCTCGCGCAGCACCGCCACGAGATCCCGGTAGTAGTCCATCAGGGCCCAGGAGTTGAACCGCTGGAAGTCCAGCTGCTGGCCCGGGTTGAGCGTGGACGGGGCGACAGACGGCGGCAGGATTTCGTCAAAGGAACCGTAGTTCTGGGACCAGAACGCCGTGCCCCAGGAGGCATTGAGCGCATCGATGTTCCCGTACCGGCGCTCCAGCCAGGCACGGAAGGCCGCGGCGTCCTCCTCCCCGTGGAACTCTGAGACGTGGCAGCCCAGTTCGTTGTCCACGTGCCACAGGGCCAGCGCGGGGTGGTCCTTGTACCGTTCGGCCAGGACGCGCGTGATGCCCGCGGCGTAGCGCCGGTACACGGACGACGACGGCGTGTAGTGCCGCCGCGAGCCCGGTCCCAGCACGGTCCCGTCAGCCGTGACCGGCAGGATCTCCGGGTGCTTGCGGACCAGCCAGGCAGGGGGAGCGGCTGTGGCGGTGGCCAGTGCCACCTTCACGCCGATCCCTGCGAGGTTGTCCATCACGTCGTCCAGCCACCCGAAGTCATACTGCCCCTCGGCGGGTTCCAGCAGCGCCCAGGAGAAGATCCCCACGCTGAGGAAGTTCACGCCAGCTTCCCGCATGAGGTCCAGATCTTCCAGGCGGATGCTCACCGGCCACTGCTCAGGGTTGTAATCACCTCCGAAGGCCAGGCCCTCAACCCTGTTCCAAACGCTCGAAGGGGAGCTGGTTTCCTGCTGTGTCATGTGACTCCTTTGTCTGCTCGCAAGGCGGAACGGGGGCATTGGCCAGGCGTTTGGAAAACGCTTGCCCAATTCCGGGATTGCCGATATTGTATCGTTTCAGAAGCCGTGTAAGCCAGCTCACTACTCACGTTGTAGACGGAGCGGAAGGGCAACACACATCGAGCAAGGAGGCTCCCGTGATCAACAGAAGGCATTTCCTCACAACCGTGGCCATCGGCACCGCATCTGCCGCAGCCCTGTCGGCCTGTGGGAACGGATCCAGCTCTTCCGGCCAGACCGGATCGGCCGACAAACCCGTCACCATCAACTACACCTGGTGGGGCAACGACGACCGCGCCGAGCGCACCCGCAAGGCCATTGCCCTCTTCGAGTCGAAGAACCCGGACATCAAGGTCAACGGCAACTTCACGGACTTCGCCGGCTACTGGCAGAAGCGCGCCACAGAGGCAGCCGGCGGCGGTCTTCCCGACGTCATGCAGTGGGACCTGTCCTACCTGCGGGACTATGGCCAACGCAACCAGCTCCTGGACCTGGGCACGGTCAAGATCAACACTGACGCCTTCGAAAAGTCGCTCCTGCCTTCCGGCCAGATCAAGGGCAAGACTTACGGCATTCCCACCAGCACCAACGCCTTCGCCGTCTACTACGACCCCGCCAAACTTGCCTCCCTGGGCATAGCGGAGCCGGACGGCAGCTGGACCTGGGCGGAATACCAGGCATTCCTGAAGGAGGTAGGGGACAAGGGCAACGGGACCCTGTTCGGCTCCACGGATTTCACGGGCGTGTGGTGGCAGTTCAACATCTGGCTCCGCCAGAAGAACATCCAGGCCTTCAACAGCGATGGGAAGCTTGGTTTCAGCAAGGACGACCTGAAGAGCTGGTGGAACCTCAACTCGAAGCTTCGCGGCACGCAGGCCCTCGTCCCGGAAGACAGGGTAACCCAGCTCAAGCCCAAGTCGCCTTTCGGTTCCAACGTCACAGCCTCTGAGGTCACCTGGGACAACTTCATGGCGGGCTACCTGGCCGACAGCGGGGCCAAATCACTCAAGCTTGTTCCGGTGCCGTCGGACGACCCGAACAACCTGGGCCTGTTCCTGAAGCCCTCCATGCTGATGGTGGCCAGTGCCAAGACCAAGTTCAAGGACGCCGCCGCCCGCTTCATCAACTTCATGGTCAACGACCCCGAAGTAGGCCAGATCTTCAAGACCTCCCGCGGTGTTCCGGCCTCCAAGACCCAGCGCGACGGCACCACGTTCGAAGGCGCCGACAAGCTTGTGGTGGACTACGAGAAATCAATTGCGCAGTACCTCAAGGACGCTCCGGAGCCGCCCATCGTTGGCTTCGGCACGCTGGAAGCGTCGTTCGGCCGGATCGCCTCCGACCTCAACTACGGCAAGCTCACGGTCGACGGGGCCGTCGACGCGTGGTTCAAGGAAGCCGAAGACCTCATCAAGCAGAACGCCTGATCCGGCGCCATGCCCTCCCACCCAGGTTTTACCACTGACGGAATGATCTCGTGACTCAAACCCCAACCCTGAGCAGGCGCCCGGCGTCGTCCGGTTCCCCGCTGCCGCGCAAGTCGCGGCAGCGGGGCTCGGATGCCCGCGCCGGCTATACCTTCCTGCTGCCCTGGCTGCTGGGATTCATTGCCCTCACGGTGGGGCCGATGATTTCCTCGCTGTACCTGTCCTTCACCAACTACAACCTGTTCGAGCCGCCCAAGTGGATCGGCCTGGACAACTACACCACCCTTTTCCAAGACGAACGCTTCCTGCAGTCCGTGGGCGTGACCGTGGGCTACGTGGTGTTCGGTACCCCCTTGAAGCTCGCGGCGGCATTGGCGGTGGCCATGCTGCTGAACAGCAAGCGCCGCGGCCAGGGCTTCTACCGCTCTGCCTTCTACGCCCCGTCCCTGATCGGTGCGTCCGTCTCCATCGCCATCGTCTGGAAGGCCATGTTCGGCGATTCCGGACCGGTGGACCAGGGCCTGTCCTTCTTCGGGATCAACCTGGGCGGCTGGGTGGGCAACCCCTCGATGACCATGCCGATGTTCATTCTCCTGACCGTGTGGCAGTTCGGCGCCCCGATGGTGATCTTCCTGGCCGGCCTCAAGCAGATCCCCGGTGAGCTGTACGAGGCAGCGTCAATGGACGGTGCCGGCCCGGTGCGCAAGTTCTTCAACATCACCTGGCCCATGCTCTCCCCGGTGATCTTCTTCAACCTGCTGATGGAAACCATCCACGCGTTCCAGATCTTCGCGTCGGCCTACATCATCTCCAACGGTGACGGCGGCCCCGCCGGATCCACCCTCTTCTACACCCTCTACCTGTACCTGCGGGGCTTCAGCGATTTCCGGATGGGCTACGCCTCGGCCATGGCATGGCTGCTGGTGATCGTGGTGGGCATCATCACCCTGATCTTCTTCCGCACGTCCAAGTCCTGGGTCCACTACAGCGGTGATTCAAAATGACAACCACGGCAACGCCCACCCAGTCCACACCGGACGCCGCCGCCCCGGCCTACAACCCGAAATCCGAATCGATGGGGGCCAAACGGGCCAAGAGCGCCATCTTCCACCTGGTGGCCCTTGTCCTCACTGCCATCGTCCTCTACCCCGGCCTGTGGATGATCGCCTCGTCCTTCAAGCCCAACTCGGAGATCGGCGGCCAGAACACGTCGCTGTGGTCAAACAACTTCAGCTTCGATAACTTCGTGACCGCCATGGAGGGGATCGGCGGGGTGTCCACCCTGCAATTCTTCACCAACTCGCTGATCCTGGCCCTCGGCGCCGTCGTCGGCACCATCCTGTCCGCGAGCGTGTCGGCGTACGCGTTCGCCCGGATCAACTTCCCCGGCCGCAGCCTGTTCTTCGGCATGATGATCGCCACCCTGCTGCTGCCCTTCCACGTGGTGATCATCCCGCAGTACATCATCTTCCAGCAGTTGGGCCTGGTGGACACCTACGTCCCGCTGCTCATCGGCAAGTTCCTGGCCGGGGACGCGTTCTTCGTCTTCCTGATGGTCCAGTTCATGCGCGGCCTGCCCGCGGAACTGGATGAAGCCGCCAGGATCGACGGCGCGGGGCACGCCCGGATCTTCGGATCCATCATGCTGCCGCTGATGAAGCCGGCCCTCATCTCCACCTCAATCTTCTCCTTCATCTGGAGCTGGAACGATTTCCTGGGCCCGCTGCTGTACCTGAACACCCCGGACAAGTACCCGCTGCCGCTGGCCCTGCGGCTGTTCGTGGACCAGACCCAGTCCTCCGACTACGGCGCCATGATCGCCATGTCCGTCCTGGCCCTGCTGCCCGTGCTGATCTTCTTCCTGATCTTCCAGCGCTACATCGTCGAAGGCGTCTCCACCCAGGGACTGAAGGGCTAGGCAAAGGACAATGAGCGCCATGGACAGCACCACATCCGCCCCGGGCCACGAAACAATCCCGGTGAACCGGTTCGCCCTGTTTTCCGAAACCCTCCTGACGGGGGTGCTGGTGCTGGTGCTGTCCATACCGCTGGGCACCATCCCCGCCGCCTACGCGGCCGGGACCGCGCACCTTGAACGGCACCTCAATGGCAGGGACGACTCCGTCCGGGGGCTGTGGGGCCTGTTCAGGGCTGCCTTGCCGGGCAGCTGGAAGTTGGGAATCACGACGGCGGGAGCCGGCGTCGTGATTGTCCTCAACCTCCTGCTCGCATGGGTGGGGCAGCTCCCGGGCCGCGAAGTGGTCCTTCCAGCCACGCTGATACTCGCCGGCTGCGGCGCCATCCTGCTCCTGCGCACCGCATCCGCCTGGTCCGACGCCACGGCTTCCGGTGCCACGGGCAAGGACACCTGGGGCCAGGCCCTCCAGGTGGGTAAGGACATCTCCCTGCGCGACATGACGGGGTCCCTGCTGCTGGCGGCCGCCCTGTTCTGCGCCGTGGTGTTTGTCTGGATGCTCGCCGCGCTCTTCGTCGTGGTCCCCGGTACCCTGATCCTTGCCGCCGCCGCAGTGAAACTGCGCTCCAGCCGCGCCCGACGCTGACCGTGCCGTCCCGCCGCACCCGTCCCGCACCGTCTGCCCGCCCGGGTATCAGCCAGCCGCGCTGGTTCCACCCCCTTAAGCAGCACAACTACCGGCTCTTCCTGGGCATGCAGCTCGCCGGCAGCCTTGGCGTCTGGATGCAGCGGCTGGCGCAGGACTGGCTGGTGCTGCAACTGACGGGGAGCTCGGCAGCGGTGGGGGCCGCCGTCGCCCTTCAGTTCCTGCCCATGCTCGTGGTGGGGCCGCTTGCCGGACTGGTGGTGGACATCTTCCCCAAGCGCAGGATCATGATGGTGTGCCAGTCCGTCATTGTGCTGCTCGGCCTTGGGCTGGCGGCCTGGGCTGCCAGCGGCACCATTACGGTCTGGGTTGTTTACGCCAGCTGCATGGCGCTGGGCGTCACCGCGGCGGTTGACCAGCCCACCCGCCAGGTCTTCGTCAATGAGGTGGTGGGCGACGCCGCCCTGCGTCCCGCCATCGGACTGAACAACGCCCTCGCCCAGCTGGGTGCCATGGCCGGCCCCGCCTTGGGCGGCGTGCTGATCGCGCAGGCAGGGCCGGCCGCCGCCTTCGCTTCAAACGCAGTGATCGGGTTGGTGGTGCTGGGCCTGATCGCCGGCATCCGGCCGCACGAACTGCATCCCGGTACACCCGCCGAGCGGGGCCGCGGGCAGGTGCTTGCCGGCTTCCGCTACGTCCGTGAACGCCCGCGCCTGCTGCTCCTCATCCTGCTGGCCGGCCTGCTGGGCGCCTTCGGCATGAACGGGCCGGTGGTCCTCGCCGCCTTCGCCCAGGACGTGTGGCACAACGGCGTGGAGGGCTTTGGCCTCTTCAACATGGTCAGCGCCGGCGGCGCCCTGGCCGGTGCCCTCCTGGCAGCCCGGCTGGGGACCATGGGCCGCAGGGGCATTGTGGCCGCCGCGGGGCTTTTTGGGCTGTCCCAGCTGGTGGCCGCCCTGATGCCCACCCTGGTTTTGTTTGTGGCGATGCTGGCGGTGGTGGGCATCATGACGTTGCTGTTCCTCACCAGCGCAGCCACGGCCGTCCAGCTCGAGGCCGGGCCTGCCATCCGCGGCCGGGTGATGGCCCTGTACCTTCCTCTCCTGCTGGGCGGGCACGCCTGCGGCGGCCTCCTGGCGGGCTGGTTGACCGAACAGTTCGGCGTCCGGACCGGGCTGGTGGTCACCGGCGGACTGGGCATGCTCTCCGCGGCCGTGGTGGGCCTGCTCCTGTGGCGCTACGGACGGCGCCGGGGGCTTGCCGCGCGGGAGTGAAGGACCCGGCGGCCGGCTGCGCCGCCGGGTCCTGAACCGCATCAGGACGCAGGGATGTCGAAGGCCACCGGCGCGGCCACAGCCCAGGGGAGCCCAATTTCGCTTAACGTGGCATGCTGCCGGCCGGCGCGCTCCAGGGCTTCCTCGATGCCTACCACCACGGCATGCGCAGCGTCTCCTTCGCCTTCCCAGCGGACGCAGGCGGGATCGATGGGGGCCGGCGGCGGTGCGGTCCGGATGGCTTCCAGCACCAGCATGAAGGCTCCGCTGTCCGCCAGGCTGCTGGTCAGCGGAACGCCGTGGCCGCGGTGGGCCAGGAGATTCTCCGTCAGGTCGTCCCGGCCGAAGGTTTCCTCCGTGCGCCCGGCCGCCGTCTCCACTGTCAGCCGGTCCTCGGTGTAGTGGAACACCGCCGTGCCGGCCGAACCCTGCAGGGTGACGTACGGTTCAACGGATTCCGCGGCGCAGATCGTCAGGGCGCAGGTGATGGGCAGGCCCGCTGCGGTGCGGATCCGGATCACGGAGGTGTCATCGGACTCGATGTCATTGGACCGGTACAGCTCGGTTTCCACTGATGTAAGGTCTGCTGTGGTGCGCGCCCCGGCAATCCGGAGGGCGGTTGCCACCGCGTGCGCCAAGGGGTTGGTGGCCACGCCATCCACTACATCCACACCATTGATGCTGCGTTTTCCTGCCCAACGGGAGCGCGTGTAGTAGGCCCGGTCCCGGACCCAGCGGCCGGTGGCGGAGATGCCCTCCAGTGTTCCGATGGTCTCGGCGGCGAGCAGTTCTTCGATGGCTCCAAGCGCGTGCGAGCCCAGGCTCTGGAAGCCGACCTGCACCCCGCGGCCTGACCTGGTGGCTGCCGTGCACAACCGGTTGAAGTCGGCCAGGGAGGCGACGGGTGGCTTTTCAAGGTACAGCTCAGCGTCAGTGGCCAGGGCGGCCAGGGCCAGCGGGGCATGCGTCTGGATGGGTGTGGCCACGATGACCAGGTCCAGGTCCCGGGTGGCGGTGAGGAGCTCCTCGAGCCCCGGGTAGACGGCGGCCGACGGCGGGAGGGCGCCGGGGGCCGGTGGCTGGGGGTCCGCCACGGCGACCAGGCTGACACTGCCTGCCGCCTGCAGGCGCTGGAGGTTGCGCAGGTGGTGGGTGCCGAAGCCGTGCACTCCCACCAGTGCAACCCGTGCCGGGGTTGTTGCCGAAGCCGCGGCGGCGCTGCCGGCGGCTTCCGTTGCCGTTTCCATGGTTCTCCGTTCTGCCTACCCGCTCCCGCCTTGCGGGCGCTGGCATCATCTGCGCGTGCATCGAGTCAGCAAGCGCTTTCCACCTTTTAGTGTGCGGCACACGGCGAGTCGCCGTCCAGCTATGTAACGATTCAAAATTCCGCTTGACCGCGGACGGGGACGGGGTCTACATTTTCGAGAAACCGATTACCACCGTGATGCGGGACACTTTCCGCTTAGCCTCTGCAACGATGGAGAACAGAAGGGAGCCCTGCCATGCTGTCCGGGACCCTCTGTGCGCGCGCCTACTCATTTTTTGACACGCTCGTGTGGATCGCCGGCCTGAACCTGCTGTGGATCGCCTTCACCCTGCTGGGTTTTGGCATTTTTGGTGCGGGTCCGGCCACCGCCGCGGCCCAGATTGCGGTGCGCAAGCGGGCCGCAGGCGATGCCGTTCCGCTGCTGCGGGGGTTTTCCTCCGCATACTTCCGCAACTTCCTCCGGGCCAACGCCCTGGCGCTCCCGGTCATGGCCGCCGCGGCGGCCCTTGTCCTGAACTGGAACTATTTTTCGGGAGGCAGGGGAGTCCTGGCGCAGTTCATGGCCGTCGGCATCCTGGTTGCCGTAATCTTCCTGGCGGGGGCCGTTTGCTACGTGTTCCCCATGTATGCCCGGTACGAGTTGCCCCTGTTCCAGTACCTGCTGATGTCGTCCCGGTTCGCCGTGCGGCACCCGGCGGGAACGGTCATCCTGCTCTTCGTTTCCGCCGCGGTACTTTACGCCAGCAGTTGCCTTCCGGGCCTGGTTCCATTCTTCAGCATCGGGGCCTGGCTCTACCTCACCGGCTGGTTGTGTGACCGCTTCTTCGCGGCCAATGACGAGTCGGTGGCCGCAGCGGGGGAGCCTGCCGCGCGCACCGCCCTGCAGGGGGCCACTCCCGCCTGACGCTGCTCCCCGCCGTTGGTTGCCGATGGTGGGCGCTGCCATGGGCGGACGCGGGAATGAAACGTATCAAAACCGTGGGCCAGCAAGCCCAACTAACCCCAAAGAAGTGGAAAAGGACGACATATGATCCATCGCAAACTCTCCCTGGCCGCCGCCGTCGTAACGGCCACGGCGCTGTCCCTCACGGCGTGCAGCGGCGGGGATGCCCCGGCCGCGGACCTCACTTCGGTGTCCATCATGGCCCCGTTCCTGGAGGCCCAGCCGCCGGCAGCGGACGGTGCGGTGCAGAAGAAGCTGGAGGAGCTCACGGGCAAGCAGGTCAAGATCAACTGGGCGCCGAACGCCTCCTACGAGGACAAGACCAACATCACGCTGGCGGGATCCGACATCCCGCAGGTCATGGTGATCCAGGGCAAAACACCCGGCTTCGTCAAGAACGCCCAGGCGGGCGCGTTCTGGGACCTCACCGACAAGCTGGACAAGTACCCCAACCTCAAGACCACCTTCCCGGACATCCAGAAGAACGCCAGCGTCAACGGCAAGGTTTACGGCGTCTTCCGCGGCCGTTCCCCGATGCGTGCGGCCGTCATGTTCCGGCAGGACTGGCTGGACAAGCTGGGCCTGCAGCCGCCCAAAACCACGGAGGACCTGTACAAGGTGGCAAAGGCCTTCACCGAGCAGGATCCGGACGGCAATGGCGTCAATGACACCTACGGCATCACCATCCCCAAGTGGGGGGCGCTGGGCACCAACAGCCCCTACGACCTGATCGAGGAATGGTACGGCGCCGGGAACCGCTGGACGGAGCAGGACGGGAAGCTTATCCCCAGCTTCGAGACCGACGAGTTCCTCGAGGCGGACCGGTTCATCAAGAAGATGGTGGACGAAAAGCTCATCAACCCCGACTTCGCCACCTTCGACAGCACCAAGTGGAACGAGCCGTTCTTCAATGGCAAGGGCGGCATCATCGTCGACGTCGATTCCCGGGTGAGCGTGCTCATCAACCTCTTCAAGCAGGCAGACCCCACCAACTTCCAGAACAAAGTGGGCTTCGTGGGCAACCTCGAAGGCCCGGACGGCAAACTGCACGCCCACCCCACCGACGGCTACTCAGGCTTCCTTGCGATCCCCAAGGCCAGCGTCAAGAGCGAGGCCGAACTGGACAAGGTCCTGGCTTTCCTCAACACCATGAACGGCAAGGATGTTGCGGTCCTGCTGAACAACGGCATCGAGGGCGTGAACTTTACGGTGGAGGGCGGCAAGGCCGCCACCATCAAACCGGAGACGCCGGAGGGCAAGGCCGTCACCACCGACATCAAGAGCTACGCCCAGCTGGGCATGAACGTTGCCGGCAACGAGTTCTACCCGGTGAAGCAGGCCTCCGACTACGAGCAGCAGGTCTTCGACAAGCGAACCGACGTGATGGCCGAAGACCTCAAGAGCGCCGTCTACAACCCGGCAGCGCCCTACGTTTCGGCCACCTATGTGGCCAAGGGTGCCCAGTTGGACAACATTGTGGCAGACGCCCGGATCAAGTACCTGGCCGGACAGATCGATGAACAGGGCCTCAAGGATGCCATCAAGCTGTGGGACACCAGCGGCGGCAACAAGGTCAAGGAAGAAATCAACAAGCTCTGGCAGGACAACAAGTAAATGGCAGCCCCTGTCATTGACAGCCTCGCCGGGGAGCGGACGCGCAGGACCGCGCCCGCTCCCCGGAACGGGGGCAGGTTCTCCGTCCATTTCGCGCACTACAAATGGCTGTACCTGTTGCTGCTGCCTGGCGTGGTGTACTTCGCGGTGTTCCGCTACGCCCCCATGTACGGCGTCAGCATCGCCTTCAAGGACTACGTCCCGTTCCTGGGCGTCAACGGCAGCCCGTGGGTGGGGTTCCGGAACTTCGAGGACTTCTTCGCCAACCCGGACTTCCCGCGGCTGCTGGGCAACACCCTGATCCTGGCCTTCCTGAACCTCGGGGTGGCCTTCCCGCTGACCATCATCCTGGCGCTGCTGCTGAACGAAGTCCGGCTGTCCATCCTCAAGCGCACGGTCCAGACGCTGGTGTACATCCCGCACTTCCTGTCCTGGACCATCGTGGCGTCGCTGAGCTTCCTGCTGTTTGCGCTGGACATCGGGCCGCTGTTCCAGTTCCTGAACAACTCCATGGGCACGCACATCGACTTCCTGTCAGATCCCGCCTGGTTCCGGCCACTGATCGTGCTGCAGGAGATCTGGAAGAACACCGGCTGGGGCACCATCATCTTCCTGGCCGCCCTTTCCACCGTGGACCAGGACCAGTACGAGGCCGCGATCATCGACGGCGCCGGCCGGTTCCGGCGCGTCTGGCACATCACCCTTCCCGCGATCCGTTCCACGATTATCGTGATGCTGATCCTGGCCATCGGGCAGATGCTCAACACCGGGTTCGAACAGATCTACCTGATGACCAACGCGCTGAACCGTGAGGTGGCGGACGTCTTTGACACGTATGTCTACTTCGTGGGCATCACCCAGGGCGCCTACAGCTACTCCACCGCCGTGGGCCTGTTCAAATCCCTGGTGGGCATCGTGCTGATCTTCGGCACCAACTGGCTGGCCAAGCGATTCAACCAGAGCGGACTGTTCTAGCCATGAAAATCCACAACACCCGCGGCGGCCGGATCTTTGACGCCGCCAACTACGTGTTCCTGTCCCTGATCGGCCTCATCACCCTGCTGCCGTTCGTGTACGTCTTCGCCGGATCGTTTGCCACCGAAGCCGAAATCACGCGCCGGGCGTTCTTCGTCTGGCCCGAACAGTTCACCATGGGCTCCTACGAATACATCTTCGCCACCCCGGCGTTCGTGCGCGCCCTGGTGACCACCATCCTGGTCACCGCGGTGGGCACCCTGGTCCAGCTGGCCTTCACCGTGACGATGGCCTATCCGCTGGCCAAGAAAACACTGCGGGGCAGGAACGCCATCCTGTCCCTGGTGGTCTTTGCCATGGTCTTCTCCGGCGGCATGATCCCCACGTTCCTGCTGGTCAAGGACCTGGGCCTGCTCAACTCCTACTGGGCCCTGATCCTGCCGGCGGCCATCAACCCGTTCAGCCTGATCATCATCAAGAACTTCTTCCAGGAACTCCCTGCCGAACTGGAGGAATCGGCCAAGATGGACGGCGCCACCGAGATCGGGATCCTGTGGCGGATCCTGCTGCCGCTGTCCAAGCCGGTCCTGGCCACTTTCGCGCTGTTCTACGCCGTGGGCATCTGGAACGACTTCATGTCGCCGCTGCTCTACCTGAGCGACAACTCCAAGTGGACCCTTCAGATGTACCTGCGCCAGGTTACGGCGGCGTCGGACCTGTTGGGCACGGGCAACGTTGACCCCAATTACGTCCCGCCGGAGCAAGGCATCAAGTTCGCGGTGATCGTGGTGGCCACCCTGCCCATACTCATTTTCTACCCGTTCCTGCAAAAGCATTTCGCCAAGGGCATGCTCATCGGCTCCGTCAAAGGCTGACTCTGCCCGCGGGCATCAAAGGAAAGAACCACTATGAAAATCCTGCTGGCCGGAGATTCCACCGTTGCCAACTGTCCCACGCACGAGTTCCCCATGAGCGGCTGGGGAGCGCAGCTGGCACCCTTCACCTGCACGTGGGGCACGGTACACAACTTCGCCAAGGGCGGCGCCGACACCGAATCCTTCCGCACTGAGGGGCTCTGGGCGGAGCTGCTCACTGAAGCAGGCCCGGGCGATGCCGTGCTCATCCAGTTCGGCCACAACGACCAGAAAAAGCCGCACCTGGCCGCCCGCACCGGCTACGCGGCAAACATGCGATGCATGGTGGGGGAGGTGCGCGCCCGGGGTGCGGCGGCGGTGCTGTGCACCTCCGTGGAGCGGCGGCACTTTCTGGACGGCAGGCACCCGGGGGAGGGACCGTCGTCGGACGTCCTCGCAGAGAGCCTGGAGGACTATCCGGAGGTGGTCCGCGAACTGGGCCAGGAGCTCGGGGTCCCCGTGGTGGACCTCAACGCGTGGACCCGCCACCTTTATCTCCGGCTGGGCCGGGACGGATCGAGGGAGCTCTTCTGCCACTTCGCGCCGGGGGAGCATGCGCATTGGCCGGGCGGCCTGGCGGACAATACGCATTTCTCCCGGCACGGTGCCTCGCTGGTGGCCGGGGAGGTGGCGCGGCAGCTGCGCCGGCTGGGGTACGGGCCGGCTGGAGACGCGGAGCCGGCTGGCACCTGGGGAATGAGTACGACGGCGGGACGCGCCTAGTGGGGGCCGCAGCGGTTAGGGAGCGGATCCTCTACAGCAACCCGCTGGCGGGGCCCGATGACGTTGCTGGATGGGTAGCGGAAGGGCCGTTGCGCGGCGGCAGCCACGAGGGTTCCCTGGAGCTGTCCGGTGCGCTGGACGACCAGGAATTCGGCGACCACGCGCACTGGACGTTGTGGTGCCCGGAGAACTTCCCGGACGGCATACGCATCAGCTGGGAATTCCGCCCGCTCGCCGAGCCGGGCCTGGCCATGCTGTTCTTCGCGGCCACCGGACACCGCGGGCAGGACCTCTTCAGCCCGGCACTCGCGCCCAGGACGGGCTACTACCCCCAGTACCATTCGGGTGATATCGATGCCCTGCACGTCTCCTATTTCCGCCACAAGTTCCCGTCCGAGCGCGCGTTCCGCACCTGCAACCTGCGCAAAAGTGCCGGCTTCGAGCTGGTGACGCAGGCCGCGGACCCGTTGCCGCCCGCGGAGGATGCCACGGACTTCTACCGCCTGGAACTGGTGAAGGACGGGCCCCTGGCGGCGTTTTCCATCAATGGGCTGCTGCTCTTCAAGTGGCAGGATCCGTCGTCGAAGGTGCTCGGCGGCGGCCGGATTGGTTTCCGGCAGATGGCCCCGCTCCGGGCGGCCTACCGCAACCTGGTGGTGGCGAAGATTTAGGCGAAAACGAAGATGGGCAGTCCCGGGGGACTGCCCATCTTGCTGCCTTGTGGACTGCCGGGAACTAGAGCCCCAGCAGCCGGTTGAGCAGGTTGGCCAGGCCGCTGAGGCCATTGCCGCCGTCAAGGAGCCCGGTGACGGCGCAGAGCAGGTTGCCGACAAGTTTGCCCGCCCCCGACTGCGCAACAATGTCCAGGACCACCTGGTTCAGGTCGACATTGAGCCCCAGGACGTCCAGGTGCAGCGGCCCGAGGACCAGGTTCACGATGTCGCAACCGCCTCCTGTGGCCGTCGCGGCGTTGGTGGTGGGGGCCGCAGCAGCCGTGGTGGTCACGGTTTGGCTCACCGGAGTGGCCACGCCGGCAAGATCGGTGAGGGTGCCCTGCACCAAGCCGGTGACGGTCAGTTGGCCGTTCTGGACGCTGAAGTTGGATGGCGTAAACGAGCCCACGAAGGTGCCCACGCCGTCAATGGTCTGGTTGATGGTTCCAGTGACGTTGGCTGTCTGGGATGACTGGGAAGCGGCAGAAGGAGCCGCGGGTGCTGCTGCCGTCGCCGGGCCTGCCATGCCGAAGAGCATGGCGCCGGAGAGAGCAATGGCGGTGACTGAAGCTGAGACCTTTGTTCGCATTTTCGGTAAATCCTTTCAGCGCCGGGTTGCGGCGCTCTGAACCCCCCGAGGCTCCGCCCCCATGGAGAACCCCGGCGGAACTGGTTATTTCAAATGCACATGTTTCAGATGCAGCCCTGGCGGGCCGCGACACGCAGCTCCGGATCGTGATCCAGGGCACGGGCACGTCGATCAACCTATTAGTAAGCATGCTGAGTAGTCAAGTCGGTGTTGCGGAGCTGTTTGTCGGGCACCAGGACGCTTGGGCCGGGCAGTCTGGTGCAAGATAGAGGGGTTCAGGAACTGCCCACTGGAGGGAGGCGGGATATGGAGCCCGTATTGGTCGACGGCGGCAAGGGAACCGTGGAACTGCGCGCTGATGGCGTCATCCACCTCATGTGGGAGCCGAAAGTCCGCATAGAAGTCGAGGATGCGCAGGCGGCAATGGCTGCGGTGAACCGGATAGCAGGGGACGGCAACTATCCGATGCTGGTGGACATGGCCACCACGGAGAACGTGAGCATCCAGGCCCGTTCGGTGTTCTCCATCCCCTGCGCCGCCAACCGGATTGCCCTGCTTGGGTCGAGCCCGGTGGACCGGATCATCGCGAATTTCTTCCTGGGAGTCCACAATCCGCCCTGCCCCACCCGCTTCTTCACGTCCCGGGACGAGTCCATGAAGTGGCTGCAGCAGACGGGAAAGTAGAGCGCCCGGCTGATCAGCGGGCGCCCGGCGCGGCCGTGCTCTGGCGGACCACCAGCTCCGGCGTGAACACCACGGACCGGTGGACGGGATTCTGGGACTCCACCTCTTCGGACAGCAGTTCGATGGCTGTCCGGCCCAGCAGCTGGGTGGGCTGGCGGATGGAGGAGAGGGGAACCACCGCGGAGACGGCAAAGTCGATGTCGTCATAGCCAATCAATGCCACGTCCTCGGGGATCCGGAACGTGTGCGTCATAGTGAGCGACTGCATGACGCCCAGGGCCAGGAGGTCGTTGGCGCAGAAAATCCCCTCGGGCAGTTCAGCCCGCCCGCGCTCCACCAGCATGTCTCCCACGCTGCGGCCTGCCAGGACGGTCTGCCCTTCCGCATCCAGCACCTCGAGGCTGGCGTCCGGCTCCTCCTTCACGGCCCGCTGGGCCCCCTGGAGCCGGTCCGCGACCTGCCGGATGGACGTGGGGCCGCCAACAAAAGCCAGCCGACGGCGGCCGGTGTCCAGCAGGTGCCGGGCAGCCAGGTAGCCCCCGGCGTCGTCATCCACGGCTACCGAGCTGAACTTGGACTCGTCAGCCAGCCGGTCCACCAGGACCGTTGGCACGCCGCGCTCGCGGAGGAGGTCCAGCCTTTCCGTTACATCGCCCACCGGCGAGATCAGCAGGCCCTGCACGCGCTGCTCCTGGAAGAGGTCAATGTAATTCGCCTCGCGGCCGGCATTGTGGCCGCTGTCGCCCAGCAGGACGGCGCTTCCCTGCAGCGCTGCGGCGTCCTCCGCCGCGCGGACCACGGAGGTGAAGAACGGGTTGCCTACGTCCAGGACGATGAGCCCGATGGTGCGGCTGTGGCCAACACGGAGTTGGCGGGCGGCATCGTTGCGGACAAACCCCAGTTCGTCGATGGAGCGCAGGACCCGTTCCTTGGTCCGGTCGGACACCCTGTCGGGATAGTTGAGGACATTGGACACCGTCCCCACGGCCACGCCCGCGTGGGTGGCCACGTCCTTGATACTGGCTGTGCGGTTCATCGATTCTCCGTGCCGACCTGCCCGCCGCGGGAGCTTCCGCGCGGGAAATCAAAAGTTTCTGCCATTGCTTGACACCTGCTCAACTCCAAGAGTACTTTGAATCGTACCAATGAAACGATTCAAAACTTTGGGAAGTTTGAGGAGGAGTCCGCATGAGGGTGTGTTTCCGTTCCTCGGTCCAGCCGGCGCTGATCGATGAATACCGGCGCCGGCACGCCGCAGTGTGGCCGGAAATGCTGAACGCCCTCAAGGAGGCGGGGTGGCACAACTACTCCCTGTTCCTGGGCGGGGACGGGCTCCTGGTGGGGTACGTGGAGTGCGACGACTTTGACGCCGTCCGCGCCCGCATGGCCCTGACGGAGGTGAACGCCCGCTGGCAGGCCGAGATGGCAACCCTGTTCGAGGACTCCGGCCAGGCGCCCGACGAAGGGTTCCAGGTGCTGGAGGAAGTCTTCAATCTCAACAGCCAGCTGGCGGCACAGCCCCCCGCAGGCTGACCGGCAGGACGCGGGACGCAGGACCACCGGCGCACCGGAACAGCAGGCAACTGCCAGCAGGCACGCTCCAGCAGCGGGGCACCAACCAAACGCATCAGACAGACGCTCAACACCGGAAAGAACCAACATGAACGACGTAGCAACGGCGCTGGGCAGGCTCGGGGAGCTTGCCATCGAGGTCCCTTCGTGGGCCTATGGAAATTCAGGTACGCGGTTCAAGGTGTTCGGCACGCCCGGCACGCCGCGGACGGTCCAGGAGAAGCTGGCGGACGCCGCCAAGGTCCACGAGCTGACCGGCCTGGCCCCCACTGTGGCGCTGCACATCCCGTGGGACAAGGTGGACGACTACTCCGCCCTCCGGGAGTATGCGGCGGGGCTGGGCGTGGGCCTGGGCACCATCAACTCCAACACCTTCCAGGATGATGAGTACAAGTTTGGCTCCCTCACTTCCTCCAACCAGGCCGTCCGGCGCCGGGCCATCGACCACCACCTCGAGTGCATCGACATCATGCACGCCACGGGTTCGCAGGACCTGAAGATCTGGCTGGCGGACGGCACCAACTACCCGGGCCAGGATGACATCCGCGGCCGCCAGGACCGGCTGGCTGAGTCCCTGCAGGAGATCTATGCGGCCCTGGGGGATGGGCAGCGCCTGGTGCTGGAGTACAAATTCTTTGAGCCGGCGTTCTATCACACGGACGTGCCGGACTGGGGCACCTCCTACGCCCAGACCCTGGCCTTGGGGGAGAAGGCGTTCGTCTGCCTGGACACCGGCCACCATGCGCCGGGCACCAACATCGAGTTCATCGTGATGCAGCTGCTGCGCCTGGGCAAGCTGGGTTCCTTCGACTTCAACTCCCGCTTCTACGCCGACGACGACCTGATCGTGGGTGCCGCCGACCCGTTCCAGCTGTTCCGCATCATGCACGAAGTGATCCGGGGCGGCGGGTACGGCAAGGACTCCGGTGTGGCGCTCATGCTGGACCAGTGCCACAACCTGGAAGAGAAGATCCCCGGCCAGATCCGCTCCGTGCTCAATGTCCAGGAAATGACGCTGCGCGCCCTGCTGGTGGACACGGCCGCCCTGGGCGAAGCGCAGCGTGCCGGCGATGTCCTGGCCGCCAACGGCATCTTCAACGATGCCTTCTACACCGACGTCCGGCCCATCCTGGCCGAGTGGCGTGAATCCCGCGGCCTGCCCGCGGACCCGATCGCCGCCTTCAAGGCGAGCGGTTACCAGAAACAGATCAACGAGGACCGCGTGGGCGGCCAGCAAGCCGGATGGGGCGCCTGATTCAGCTATGACGAACAAAACTGTGGAAGACCTGATCTCCCGTTCCAACCGCCTTGGCGCGGACAAGCGGAACACGAACTACGCCGGCGGCAACACCTCCGCCAAGGGCACCGAAAAGGACCCCGTCACGGGCGACGACGTCCAGCTGCTCTGGGTCAAGGGTTCCGGCGGTGACCTGGGCACCCTGAAGGAGCAGAACCTTGCGGTGCTGCGCCTGGACCGGCTGAACGCTTTGAAGAATGTCTACCCGGGCGTGGAACGGGAAGACGAGATGGTGGCCGCGTTCGATTACTGCCTGCACGGCAAAGGCGGGGCCGCCCCATCGATCGACACTGCCATGCACGGCCTGGTGGACGCCGCGCACGTCGACCACTTGCACCCGGACTCCGGCATCGCCATTGCGACGGCTGTGGACGGGGAGGCGCTGACCACCAAGATCTTCGGTGACAAGGTGGTCTGGGTTCCCTGGCGCCGTCCCGGTTTCCAGCTGGGCCTGGACATCGCCGCGATCAAGGACGCCAACCCGCAGGCCATCGGCACCATCCTGGGCGGCCACGGCATCACCGCCTGGGGCGCCACCAGCGAAGAAGCAGAGCAGAACTCGCTGTGGATCATCGACCAGGCCGAAAAGTACATTGCAGAGAATGGGAAGGCCGAGCCCTTCGGTGCCAGGCTTCCCGGCTACGCGGCCCTGCCCGAAGCCGAACGCCGTGCCAAGGCCGCAGCCCTGGCACCGGTGATCCGCGGCCTGGCCTCCACGGACAGGCCGCAGCTGGGGCACTTCAGCGATGACGCCGTCGTCCTTGACTTCCTGGAGTCCGCGGAGCACCCAAGGCTGGGCGCCCTGGGGACCTCCTGCCCGGACCACTTCCTGCGCACCAAGGTCAAGCCGCTGATCCTGGACCTGCCGGCCGACACCTCCATCGAGGACTCGATCTCACGGCTCACAGAACTCCACACCGCCTACCGCGAGGACTACCAGGCCTACTACGACCGGCACAAGGACGCGGACAGTCCGGCCCTGCGCGGCGCGGATCCGGCCATCGTGCTGGTCCCCGGCGTGGGCATGTTCTCCTTTGGGGCGAACAAGCAGACCGCCCGGGTGGCCGGCGAGTTCTATCTCAACGCAATCAACGTCATGCGCGGCGCGGAGGCCATCTCCACCTACGCCCCGATCGAGGAATCCGAAAAGTTCCGCATCGAGTACTGGGCGCTGGAGGAAGCCAAACTGGCCCGGATGCCCAAGCCGAAATCCCACGCCACCCGGGTTGCCCTGGTGACCGGTGCCGCGTCCGGCATCGGCAAGGCCATCGCCACACGGTTGGCGTCCGACGGCGCGTGCGTCGTCATTGCCGACCTCAACCTTGAAAACGCACAAAAGGTCGCCGAGGAGCTGGGCGGTGCCGACGTCGCCATCGGGGTCCAGGCAGATGTCACCGACGAGGCGCAGGTGTCCGCGGCCATCGACGCTGCTGTCCTGGCGTTCGGCGGCGTGGACCTGGTGGTCAACAACGCCGGCCTGTCCATCTCCAAGCCGCTGATGGAAACCACCGAAAAGGACTGGGACCTCCAGCACAACGTCATGGCAAAAGGCTCGTTCCTGGTGGCCAAGGCCGCGGCGAAGGTCATGATCGCGCAGGGCATGGGCGGGGACATCATCTACATCTCCTCCAAAAACTCCGTGTTCGCCGGCCCCAACAACATCGCCTACTCCGCCACCAAGGCAGACCAGGCCCACCAGGTGCGCCTGCTCGCCGCCGAGCTGGGCGAGCACGGCATCCGCGTGAACGGCATCAACCCCGACGGTGTGGTCCGAGGCTCCGGGATCTTCGCCGGCGGCTGGGGCGCCAAACGTGCCGCGGTCTATGGCGTGGACGAGGAAAAGCTGGGCGAGTACTACGCGCAGCGCACCCTGCTTAAGCGCGAAGTCCTGCCCGAGCACGTGGCCAACGCCGCCGCCGTCCTCACCAGCAACGAACTGTCCCACACCACCGGCCTGCACATTCCCGTGGACGCCGGAGTGGCGGCAGCCTTCCTGCGGTGAGTACGTTGCCACTCGACGCCGAGGGTGGGGTGTTCGCCGCCGTCGACATCGGCGCCTCCTCCGGGCGGGTGATCCTGGGCCGCGTCTCCCGGGACGGGGTGGCGCTGGAAACCGTCCACCGGTTCCCCAACGGAGTGGTGGAGCGCGACGGCGGCCTCCGCTGGGACTTCGACGCACTGTTCGCGGAGGTGCTGGTGGGACTCCGTGCGGCCGCCGCGGCGGCGGCAGCCCGGGGCGAAAAGATCGCCAGCGTTGGCATCGACACCTGGGCCGTGGACTACGGGCTTGTGGACAGCGCGGGGAACCTCGTGGCGCAGCCGTACAGCTACCGCGACGACCGCAGCAGGACCGCCGTCGCGCCCGTCCACGCCAAGCTGGACCCCGCCCGCCTGTACCAAACCACGGGGCTGCAGTTCCTGCAGTTCAACACCATCTACCAGCTGGCCACTGAGAAGGACCTGGACGGGCTGCAGGCCCTCCTGATCCCGGACCTGATTGCGTTCCTGCTCACCGGGGTGCGGCGGACCGAGGCCACCAACGCCTCCACCACCGGCCTGTTTGACGCCGTGGCGGGGGAATGGGCCACCGAATTCTTCGCGACGCTGGGACTGCGGAAGGACCTGTTCCCGCCGCTGATCCAGCCCGGCGAAACCGTCGGAACACTCCTGCCGGACATCGCCGGGCAAGTGGACCTCCCGCCGGAGACCCCTGTGGTGGCGGTGGGCTCGCACGACACTGCCTCCGCCGTCGCGGCCGTTCCCGCCGTGGCAGACGGTGGCCGCGGGGAGAACTTCGCGTACATCTCCTCCGGCACGTGGTCCCTGGTGGGGCTGGAACTGAAGCATCCGGTCCTCACCGGGGCCAGCCGGGAAGCCAACTTCACAAATGAACGCGGCGTGGACGGCACCATCCGCTACCTGCGGAACGTGGGCGGACTGTGGCTGCTGAGCGAATGCCAGCGCACCTGGGCCGGTGAAGGCTTCCAGCCCGACCTCGCCGCCCTGCTCACCGCCGCTGCGGCCCTCCCCGTCGGCGGGCCGCGGATTAATGCCGACGACCCGTACTTCATCGCCCCGGACAACATGCCAGGGCGCATCCGCGCGGCGGTCCGCCGTACCGGCGAGGTCCTGGCCGATGATCCCGCGGCCATCACCCGCTGCATCATGGACAGCCTCGCGGCCGGCTACGCCAGGACCATCACCACTGCTGAACGCCTCGCCAACCGTGAAGTGGACGTGGTGCACGTGGTGGGCGGCGGCTCCCAGAACACCCTGCTCTGCCAGCTCACCGCCAACGCCACCGGGCGCCCGGTGGTGGCCGGACCCGTCGAAGCCACCGCCCTGGGCAACGTGCTGGTCCAGGCACGGGCCGCCGGAGCCGTCGACGGCGGGCTGGCCGAGCTCCGCCGGATAGTCGCCACCGGGACCAGCCTGGACCGGTACCAGCCGCTTGTCGCTGCGCGCCAAGGATGCGTGAATTAGGAATGCCCCTCTTCGACCTTCCCCTGTCCCAGCTCCGCAGCTATACCTCCGAGGTCACACCGCCGGGTGACCTCAAGGCGTTCTGGGATGCCACCCTGGACGAAGCGCGGGCCTTTCCGCTCGACGCAACCTTCGAACCGGTGGACAACTACCTCACGGTGATCGATACGTTCGACGTCACCTTCTCCGGCTTCGGCGGCGCGCCCGTCAAAGGCTGGCTGCACCTGCCGGCCAACCGGGAGGCAGGCGTCAGGCTGCCGGTGGTGGTGAACTACATTGGCTATTCCGGCGGCCGCGGCCTGGCCAACCAGGACACACGGTGGGCACAGGCCGGGTACGCACACTTGATCATGGACACCCGGGGCCAGGGGTACGGCGGCACGCTGGGGGACACCGCGGATCCCCACCCCTCCGCGGGGGATGTGGCGCACGCGGGCCTCATGACCAGGGGCATCGCCAGCCGGGAGGACTACTACTACCGCCGTGTCTACGTGGACGCCTTCCGCGCGGTGGAGGCTGCCCAGGCCCACCCCGCCGTCGATCCCGCCAAAGTGGTGCTGGCCGGTGTCAGCCAGGGCGGTGGCCTGGTGGTGGCCACGGCGGGGCTCACCGCGGGACGGCTCGACGGCGTCATCGCCGCGCTGCCCGACGTCCCCTTCCTGCAGGACTTTCCCCGTGCCATCGACATCACTCCGCGGGGGCCCTATCCGGAGATCGCCCAGTTCCTGGCGCGGCACCGGGACCGCTACGACGCCGCACTTGGCGTCCTGAACTATTTCGACGGCGTCAACCTGGCCCGCTGGGCCACCGTTCCGGCGCTGTACTCGGCTGCGCAAATGGATGACATCTGCCCGCCGTCCACGGTGTTCGCCAGCTACAACGCCTACGGGACCGGCACCGACGCCTCATCGGCCACCGGTGCCGTGAAGGACATTGAGGTGTACCGGTTCAACAACCATGAGGGCGGCCAGGAACACCACTGGGTCCGCCAGCTGCAGTTCCTGCGGAAGCTCCTGGGGTAGGCTGCGGCGCCGGAATGTGACGCAACCGATTTTGCGGCCGCCGCGTGCCGGGTTTATGGTCTCTTCCATGACTAACCGTTGGTATGCGTATTTTTCGTTGGCTCTGGAGGGGCCCGCGTCTAACTGACACGCATCCAACTTCCTTCAGAGCCAACAGGGCAGAGATCATTCTCTGCCCTTCGCCGTTTCTCCGGCGGGTTCTGAAATCCGGGCCCGCTTCCCATCTGGAACAGGACCCCGAACATGAGCACCGCAACAGCAGCCGCCCCCGCCAGCGCCACCAAGTCCACGTCCAACCTGCGCGTCAGCGAATTCACTGCGCTGCCCGCCCCGTCGGCGCTTCTCACCAAACTGCCGCTGGGGGACCGGGAGGCCGCCGTCGTCGAACGCGGACGCGACGAAGTGCGCGCCATCATGGACGGCGTGGACGACCGCCTGCTGGTCATCGTGGGCCCCTGCTCCATCCACGATCCCAAGGCCGGGCTGGAGTACGCCCGCCGGCTGGTCAGCCAGGCCGAGAAGCACAAGGAAGACCTGCTGATCGTCATGCGGACCTACTTCGAGAAGCCGCGCACCACGGTGGGCTGGAAGGGCCTGATCAACGATCCGCGGCTGGACGGCAGCCATGACATGGTGACCGGCCTGCGCACCGCCAGGCAATTCCTGCAGCAGGTCACGGCGCTGGGCCTGCCCACCGCCACTGAATTCCTGGAGCCGATCAGCCCGCAGTACATGGCGGACCTGATCTCCTGGGGAGCCATCGGTGCCCGCACCACCGAGAGCCAGATCCACCGCCAGCTGGCTTCCGGGCTCTCCATGCCCATTGGCTTCAAGAACGGGACCGACGGCGGCCTGCAGGTTGCCATCGATGCCTGCGGTGCCGCCGCGGCGGCCCAGGCCTTCCTGGGGATCGACGGCGAAGGCCGGGCCGCGCTGGTGGCAACGGCAGGAAACCCCGACACGCACGTCATCCTCCGCGGCGGCCGGAAGGGCCCCAACTACTCGGCGGCCGATGTGGAACGCGCCTCCACCGAACTGGCGGGCAAGGGGCTCAACCCCCGCCTGATCGTTGATGCGAGCCACGCCAACAGCGGCAAGAGCCACCACCGGCAGGCTGAGGTGGCGCTGGAGATCGGTGCCCAGCTTGAGGAAGGCGGCGCAGCGGCCCGGGCAGTGGCCGGTGTGATGCTGGAAAGCTTCCTGGTGGGCGGCGCCCAGAACCTTGACGTTGCGGAACACGCCGCGGGACGGGCGGAACTGGTCTACGGCCAGAGCGTTACCGACGCGTGCATGGACTGGGATGTTTCCGCGTCAGTCCTGGAGCAGCTGGCGGCGTCGGCACGGAAACGCCGGGCCTCGAATTAGGGGGCGAAATAGGGGAAACACTACTTTCACATCTGCCACATGAACATCTAGAGTATCTGTTTAGGTGGTTGGTGGATGGCTCAGCATCGGAACACCGCATTGGCACGTACCTGGGGTCACTGTTGTCCATCCGTCAGCAAAGGAAAATAGGGAAATGTCGGCAGAACAGAACTTCTCCAACGCGAAGTTCCTGACCGTGGCTGAAGTGGCCGAGGTCATGCGCGTCTCCAAAATGACTGTTTACCGCCTGGTTCACTCAGGCGAAATGCCCGCGGTGCGCTTCGGCCGCTCCTACCGTGTCCCCGAAAACGCCGTCGAACAGTACCTCAAAGGTGCTGTTGTGGACGGCCACACCGAGACCGCCTGAGGCGGCCTGTCCCGAGCCGCCCCCGATAAGCGGTACCCTGTTAAGGAACGTTTTACGTCATTGTAAGAATCTGTCAGTTGTTCAGTTCGTAGCTTTGTCCGCGGACATTCCCCATCAGGCAGGTACTGCATCTAGTTTGTAAGGAACTTTCGTGGGTTCAGTTATCAAGAAGCGTCGCAAGCGTATGGCCAAGAAGAAGCACCGCAAGTTGCTTCGCAAGACCCGTCACCAGCGCCGCAACAAGAAGTAGAGATACTTCGAACAGCGTGGAAATGCCCGTCGCCTTCCAAAGGCGGCGGGCATTTTTTTGTCTTCAGGGTTTTGGACTGCAGGCTTTTGGCTGCGGCAGGGTGGTTTATGCCCGGGGACCGCGCATGCGGGCGAAGCCCTTCCAGAGGCCGTAGACAGCGCCGCCGAAGGTTGCTGCCTTGAGGCCCAGCGTGGCAGCGCGGCGGCCCGCGCGGAAGTCATAAACGGGCCAGTTCCGGTCCCGGGCGTGCCGGCGAAGCTTGGCGTCCGGGTTAATGGCCACGGGGTGTCCCACCAGTGACAGCAGCGGCACGTCGTTGTAGGAATCGCTGTACGCCCAGCAGCGCTTGAGGTCCAGGCCCTCCTGGTCCGCAATTCCCTGGACCGCTACGGCTTTGGCCGAGCCGTGCAGGATGTCCCCCACCAGGCGCCCGGTGTACATGCCGTCCGACACCTCACCTACTGTCCCGAGCGCTCCGGTCAGCCCCAGCCGGGTGGAGATGACTGTTGCCACTTCGATGGGGGTGGCCGTCACCAGCCAGACGCGGCGGCCCACCCGCAGGTGCTGTTCCGCCAACGCCTTGGCGCCCGGCCAGATCCGCGATGCGATCATCTCGTCGTAGACTTCTTCGCCGAGGGCCTTGATGTCGTCAACGGTGATGCCGGCGGCCAGCGTCAGGGCCGAATCACGGACCGCATGGACGTCGTCGATATTCTCACCGCGCGCCACGAACTTGAACTGCTTCCACGCGAATCCGGCCGCCTGGGCCAGGGTGAACGCCCCGCGCTGGTGCATCTTCCGCGCCACGTGGAAGAGGCTGGCCCCGCGCATCAAAGTATTGTCCACATCGAAAAACGCCGCTTCGCCGGGCTGCGGCGCAGCAACCGGCCGCGTGACGACGGCGACGTATTTCTCCTCGGGCATGGACTTGAGTCTAGTCAATCCACCCGCTGGCCGCCGTCGGCGTCACCCGCACGGCGCGAACGGCGATACCGTTAAGCCATGGCTACCCCCCGCGTCGTCCTGGTCACCAAAGCTGACTGCCACCTTTGCGAGGAGGCGCGCGACGCCGTCGGCCGGGTCACTGCCTCGTTGGGCCTTACCTGGAGCGAAGAGCTGGTGGACAACCAGCCCGAACTGCGGGAGCGTTACGCCGAAGAGATCCCCGTGGTCCTGGTCGACGGGGTGCAGCGCGACTTCTGGAAGATCGACGAAGCCCGGCTGGAACGCGTCCTGCAGCGCGCCATGGCCAATTAGGGGGATGCGAGTGACGTCCTTGGATTCAACGTCCCAGCCTGTCCCGGGCATCCCGGATGCCGCGGGTGCACCGGCAAAGCAAATTCCCCCTGCTGCCGTGGCCCGGTTGACCCTGTATCTCAGGGCCCTGAACACGCTGCTGGCCGAGGGTGTTGAGCGCGTCTCCTCTGACTCTTTGGCGGAAGCCTCCGGCGTCAGTTCCTCTACGCTGCGCAAGGACCTGTCCCACGTGGGGTCCTACGGCACCAGGGGAGTGGGGTACGAGGTCCAGTACCTCAGCCGCCACATTGCCGCGGCCCTGGGGCTCACGCATGACTGGAAAGTGGCCATCGTCGGAGCCGGAAACCTGGGCAAGGCGCTGGCACGCTACGGCGGCTTTGAATCGCGTGGCTTCGATGTGGTGGCCATCTTCGACGCGGACCAGATGGTGGTGGGCAACGAGGTGGGATGGCTGCGGGTCAGCGACGTGGCGGACCTTGAGACCGTCCTCCACCGCACCGGGGCCAACATGGTGGTGCTGGCGCTTCCTGCGGCGGTGGCACAGGGCATCTGCGACCGGGTAGTGGCGGCGGGCGTGCACAGCGTGCTCAGCTTCGCACCGGTGATGCTCCAGGTTCCGGAAGGGGTCAACCTCCGCAAGGTGGACATGGCCACGGAGCTGCAGATCCTGGCCTACCACGCCCAGCGGGCGCAGGCGCCGGGGCAGACAGCGTAGCGGCCACGGTTTAAAGGCGGCGGCCCGGGATGCTGGACATCCCGGGCCGCCGCTGCGTTCTGTGGTTGGTGGTCAGCGCCCGTAAGGGTTGCCGAAGCCACCGGAATACGGGTTGGCGAAGGGCTGCTGCTTCCGGAAGTAGGGGGCAGCGGCAGGGAGGTAGAGCAGGACGATGGCGGCGATCCCCAGGACGGTCCCGATCGTTGCAAAGGAGGGGATTCCGAACAGGCCGAAGACCGACAGCGCAGCAAAGACGGTTCCCAGGATGCGTGCCCAGTTCTTGCCCTTGCGGATGAAGAAGGCCACCAGCAGGTAGAGGGCGGCGCCGATGATGCCAAAGACCACCAGGGAGCCGGCGATAAAGGGCTTGATGTCGTCGTAGGTGATGTCCGCCCCGCTGGCCCGGACCTGCTGTTCAAATTCCTGCCGGAACTGCGGGGCATCCAGCTGGGTGAGGTTGACGAGGATGGAGATGACATAGATCGCGGTGGCCGCGATCAGCAGCCAGAACGCGATGTTCACCAGCTGGGGGACGCCGCTGCTGCCGGCCGGCTGCGGCTGCTCCGAGGGGTACTGGCCGTAAGGGGACTGGCCATACGGCGGCTGCCCGTACTGGGGTGCATTCTGGCCGTAGCCCGGGGCCTGCGGAGCGTTCTGCCCGTACGGGGAACCGTACTGCGGCGCGTTTTGCCCGTACTGCGGCGCTGCGGGCGGTTGGGAACCGTACTGGGGCTGGTTCTGCCCGTACTGCGGCGCGTTCTGGCCGTAGCGGGGCTGCTGTGGCCCGGGCTGCTGGCTGCCGGACTGGCCGTTCCCTGGCTGGCCATTGCCGGAGTGGGGGTCTTGGGGCGCGGGAGGCGGGACGGGAGGAGTACTCATGGCGTTCCTTCTGCAGGTCGGGATCCAGGTAGGCTGCCGGGAATCGGTCCTCAGCCTTCCCCCCAGCGTGGCTTAAGTCCACCGTACCCCCGGCGGGTGGCGTTGTGGGTGATTCAGGCGGGATCCACGCCCGCGGCCGGCAGGTGAACCCGGGGGAAAGGCCCTTGGTTAAACACGGCACCCCGGTACCGGGCCGGGATGGCCTGGTACCGGGGTGCCGTGAACGGGGAAACTTATGCCGCGGGGGCGATGAAGGCCAGTTCCAGGTTGATGGCGACCTTGTCGCTAACCAGCACGCCGCCGGCCTCGAGGACGGCGTTCCAGGTCAGGCCGAAGTCCTTGCGGCTGATGGTGGTTTCGGCGGTGAGGCCGGCGCGGGTGTTGCCGAACGGATCGACGGCCACACCGTGGAGCTCGGTCTCGAGGGCCACGGGACGGGTGACGCCCTTGATGGTGAGGTCGCCCTGGAGTTCGTAGGAATCGCCCTTGGGGACGATCGAGTTGGAAACGAAGGAGATTTCCGGGAACTTCTCGACGTCGAAGAAGTCTTCGCCGCGGACGTGGCCGTCGCGGTTGACGTCGCCGGAGTCGAAGCTGGCGGTCTTGATGGTGGCGTTGACCTTGGAGTCGGCCACGTTCTCGGCGAGGTCCAGGGTGGCCTCGGCTTCCTTGAACTGGCCGCGGACCTTGCTGATGCCCGCGTGGCGGACGGTGAAGCCGATCTCGCTGTGGGAGTTGTCCAGGGTCCAGGTGCCGGTGGTGACGTCTGCGGGAAGTGCCATGATGTTGCTCCTTGGTGTGAATGCTGCTGGGGTCGTGGGGTTGAACCTTCATCGGTTGAAGTCTCAACTAACTTGCTGCATCCAGTATAAACATGCATTTGCATCTTTTGTTCCCGGTTTCGGAACATTTCTTCAGAAACTTGAGTTCTACTCTTTGTAGAAAGCACGTGCGGAAGATTTCGGATCGCACGCCATCTTTGAGAAACTGGTAAACATGCCCCAAGCCACTGTCCATCTGCTCCGCCACGGCGAGGTCCACAATCCCGACGGCGTTCTCTACGGACGGCTCCCGGAATTCCACCTCTCCGAACTGGGGCAGGAGATGGCCCGGATGCTTGCCGAACACTTCCGCGAGCGTGCCGCGGGCGGCGCCCGGATCACCTACCTGGCCGCCTCGCCGCTGGACCGTGCGCAGGAAACCGCGCGGCCGACGTCGGAGGCGCTGCACCTGCAGATCCACACCGACGGGCGCATCATCGAAGCGGAAAACTACTTCGAGGGCATGAAGGTCACCAAAGCCGAACTCCGCCGGCCGAGGCACTGGCCGCGCCTGGTCAACCCGCTGCGCCCGTCATGGGGCGAGCCGTACAAGCAGCAGGCCGCGAGGGTGGCGGCTGCCGTCCAGGACGCCCGGCTGAAGGCCATCGAACTGGCAGCCGGCGACTTCGGCGCCGCCGGCCCCGAGGCCATCCTGGTCAGCCACCAGCTGCCCATCTGGGCGGCACGGCTGAGCGCGGAGGGCCGGCCGCTGTGGCATGACCCGCGCAAGCGCGAGTGCACCCTGACATCCGTCACGTCCCTGGTGTTCGACGACGACGGCTCGCTGGTGCGGGTCGAGTACAGCGAACCCGCGGCGTCCCTTCTTCCCGGTGCCGCCAGCACCCCTGGAGCCTAGCAGTGAGCAACAACAACCTTCCCTCGCGCCGCAGCATGCTTGCAGCAGGCGGCATGGCCCTGACCGCGCTGACCCTTGGCCTCTCCGGCTGTGCCCAGGAGGATGCGCTGGCCAAGCAGGCCAAGGCGGGAGACAACAAGAACTACGTTGCCGGCGACGGCTCCGTGACCGAGTTCGCCGCCGGGGACCGCAAGGAAGCCGTGCAGATCCAGGGCGCGCTCTTCAGTGGCGCCGCGGTCACCCCGGCCGACTTCCAGGGCAAGGTCAGCGTCCTGAACTTCTGGTTTGCCGCCTGCGCCCCCTGCCGCGTGGAAGCGCCGCTCCTTGAGGAACTGCACCAGGAGTTCAAGGACCAGGGCGTGCAGTTCTTCGGCGTCAACCTCCGGGACGAGAAGCCCACGGCAGAGGCTTTCGAAAAGACCTTCAACCTCACCTACCCCAGCTTCGACGACAAGGACGGCGGCGTCCTGCTGTCCGTGTCCGGCCTGGTGCCGCCCGGGGCCGTGCCCACCACCCTGGTGCTGGACAAGCAGGGACGGGTGGCCTCCCGCGTCCTCGGCGAAATCGAGAAGGGCACCCTGAAAGCCCTCATCACCGCCGCCGTGGCGGAATAGGGACAGGCCGGGACCGTGAACAGCCCCTTCGCCGAAGCCATCCTCAGTGGCTCCCTCCTGCTGGCAATTCCGGTGGCCCTGCTCGCCGGACTTGTGTCTTTCCTTTCCCCCTGCGTCCTTCCCCTGGTGCCCGGTTACCTGGGATATGTCACCGGACTGAGCGGAGTGGACCTGCAAAAGCAGAAACGCGGCCGGATGCTGGCAGGCATCGGGCTGTTCGTCCTGGGCTTCTCGGTGATCTTCGTCCTGCTGGGCGGCGCATTCGGCCAGCTGGGTACCCTGATCACGGGCAGCCAGAACGCCTGGATCACCCAGCTCCTGGGGATCCTGGTCATCATCATGGGCATCGTCTTCATGGGCGGCTTCAGCTGGCTGCAGCGCGACGCGAAGATCCATGCCAAGCCGCCCGCCGGGCTCTGGGGAGCGCCCCTGCTGGGCCTGACCTTCGGCCTGGGCTGGGCCCCGTGCATCGGCCCCACGTACTCCGCCGTGCAGCTGTTGAGCCTTTCCGGCGGATCCTCCGCCGCCAAGGGCGCCTTCCTTGCCTTTGTGTACAGCCTGGGACTGGGCATCCCGTTCCTGCTGATCGCGCTGGCCCTGCGCCGGGGGATGGGCGTCATGGCGTTCTTCCGCAAGCACCGCCTGGCCATCCAGCGGACCGGCGGCGGGGTCCTGGTGGTGCTCGGGCTGCTGATGGCCACCGGCGTGTGGGGTGCCTGGGTGACCGGGCTGCAGTACTGGTTCCAAACCGATGTGAAGTTGCCGATCTGATGAGCGAGCGTGTGAACGTAAAGAAGAAGCAATCCGCCCCTGTCGCAGAGGCGAAGGCCCAGGCTGCCCTCCCGGCCCTGGGACCCAAGGGCATGCTCCGGTGGGCCTGGACCCAGCTGACCAGCATGCGCACCGCGCTGTTCCTGCTGCTGCTCCTCGCCGTCGCCGCCGTCCCCGGATCACTGTTCCCGCAGCGGCCGGCAAACCCGGCCGTGGTGACCCAATACATCAAGGACCACCCGGACTACGGCAAGCTGCTCGATTCCCTGCAGCTCTACGATGTCTACTCCTCGGCGTGGTTCTCCGCGATCTACCTCCTGCTGTTCATCTCCCTGATCGGCTGCGTGGTGCCGCGGGCCATCGCCCACTACAAGGCCATGCGCTCACAGCCGCCGCGGACCCCGCAGCGCCTCTCCAGGCTGCCGGAATACGGCACCCTGGTGATCCCAGCCAGTGCCGCCGTCCCGGCGTCGGACGCCATCAACGGTGCGGCCGGCCTGCTGCGCAAGCGCGGCTACCGGGTGGAGGTCAGGGATGCCGACGGCGCCCTTCCGTCCCTGGGTGCCGAACGCGGCTTCATGAAGGAAGTGGGCAACCTGGTCTTCCACACCTCGCTCATCGGCGTGCTGGTGTCCGTGGCCGCCGGCGGCCTGTTCGGATACAGCGGCCAGCGCATCCTGGTGGAAGGCGACACCTTCGTGAACACCCTGGTGGGCTATGACCAGTTCAACCCGGGCACCAACTTCCAGTCCAGCCAGCTCCAGCCGTACTCGCTCCAGCTGGACAAGTTCAACATCACCTTCGACCGCGAGTCCCGGGGCAAGTTCGGCCAGCCCATCGATTTCGCCGCCACCGTGACCACCAAGGAAAACCCGGACGCTCCGCCCAAGCAGGAGATCCTGAAGGTCAACGACCCCGTGAGCCTGGGCGGCACCAGCATCTACCTCACGGGCAACGGCTACGCGCCGGTGGTGACCATCCGGGACGGGGCGGGCAACGTGGCCATGCAGGGCCCGGTGGTGGCCAAGCTGCAGGGCGAGAACTACTACTCCTCCGTGGTGATCAAGGTCCCCGACGCCCAGCCGGACCAGCTGGGCTTCGTGGGCTTCTTCCTCCCCACCGCGTTCGTGACGGACAAGAACGTCTCCTTCAGCGCCGACCCTGAGCTCTTCAACCCGCAGCTGACCCTGAACTCCTACTACGGCGACCTGGGCCTGAACAAGGGTGCTCCGCAGAACGTCTTCGAACTGGACGTCAAGAACCTGACCCCGCTCAACGCCAGGAACCTGGCCGCCGGGGGCATCACGCTGGCGCCCGGCTCCACCTACACCCTCCCGGACGGCAAGGGCAGCATCAGCTTTGACGGCGTGAAGCGGTACATCGGCGTGGACATCCACCACAACCCCGGGCAGTTGTACGCCCTGATCTTCGCCTTGCTGGCTGTGGCCGGCCTGATCCTTTCGCTCTACGTCAACCGCCGCCGCGTCTGGGTGCGCACCGGCACCGCTGACGACGGCCGCACCATGGTGGAATACGGGCTGCTGGCCCGCGGCGAGGACCACCGGCTGGCGGGCGAGGCGGCCGCGCTGCGGAAACTGTTCGCCACCGAGTGGCAGCTGGCCGACGAGGCCGCGCCTGACGCTGCTGCCCCCGAAAATACTGCCCCGTCCCAGCAAACTCCCAGCCGGACAGGCGATAATGTCGCAGGCTCCGCCGAAAAGGCCGAAGGCTCCGTCACCACCCCAGCAGGCCCCACCGGGCCCGAAAAGGACCAGTAATGCCATTTGGAATCAACGAAACCATGGGCCAGTACAGCGAACTCTTCATGCTGCTGGCGGCGGGCACCTACACAGTGGCCTTCATTGCCTTCGCCTGGGACCTGGCCAAGAGCAGCAAGGCCCTGCGCGCAGTTGACCTGAAGGCCGCCCAGGCCGGGGCTGCCACCAAGGTTCCCGTGGCCGCCGGTGTTGGCGCCGGCTCTGCCGGGGCGCGCCTGGACGGGCCCGCCGACCGGGCCGAGCGTCCGTCGTCGTCCGCTGCCAAGGCCGGCGACGCCGGGGCAGGCGGTGTCGTAACGGCCGACGGCGACATGAAGTACGCCACGGAGCGCCGGGTTCCGGCGCGGGTCGCCGTGGCCCTGACCACCCTCGCCGTCCTCATCCACGGCGCCGGCGTGGTCACCAGGGCCCTGGGCGCGGGCCGCGTGCCGTGGGGCAACATGTACGAGTTCCTCACCACCGGCGCGTTCCTGGTGGCGGCCGTGTTCCTGCTCTCGCTGATCCGGCGCGACCTGCGCTTCCTGGGTACCTTCGTGGTGGGCCTGGTGATCATCATGCTGGTGGCTGCCTCGGTGGCCTTCTGGACCCCCGTGGGCCACCTGGTCCCCGCCCTCCAGAGCTACTGGCTGGTCATCCACGTATCCATTGCCGTGCTTTCCTCGGCCCTGTTCACCCTGACGTTCGCGATGTCCGCCCTGCAGCTGGTGCAGTCCCACCGGCAGAAGACCGTTGCAGCCGGCGGCGCCGACAAGCTCGGTTTCATGCGCCTGGTGCCCTCCGCGCTGAGCCTGGAAAACCTCTCATACCGGATCAACGCCATCGCCTTCATCGGCTGGACCTTCACCCTCATGTTCGGTGCCATCTGGGCGGAAAAGGCATGGGGCCGGTTCTGGGGATGGGACACCAAAGAGGTGTGGACGTTCGTGATCTGGGTTGTCTACGCAGGCTACTTGCACGCCCGTGCCACCCGCGGCTGGACCGGGACACGCGCCGCGTGGCTGTCGATCGTGGGCTACCTGTGCGTGATCTTCAACTTCACCATCGTGAACCAGTTCTTCAATGGGCTCCACTCCTACTCCGGCCTCTAGAAACGGGCCCTTTCCGGGCCTTGGGCGGGGAATCCACCCGCATCGCGGCAACTGGCCGCTAAATAACCATTCGATGTAGCAACAGGGCTGTCCGAGGGTCCGTCGGAAATGCTACGTTGGTGACGTTCACTGTGATGAAGCTTGCATGTGGACCGCCAGCCTTCCGAGGTAACCATGAGCTACGCTCTCGCCGTAGACGTCGGGACCAGTTTCACGGCAGCCGCCGTTGTTCGTTTTCACCAAGGTCCCTCCGCTGCGCCTGAGTGCCTGCCTTTGGGCGCGCGTGGAGCATCGGTTCCCTCCGTGGTGTACTTCCCGGAGGAAGGCACTGTCCTGGTGGGCGAGGTCGCGGAACGCCGCGGACTGGACTCGCCGGAACGCGTGGTGCGGGAATTCAAACGCCGCATCGGCGACGACGTTCCCATCATCCTGGGCACCCTGGCGCTGCAGCCGGAGGACGTCTTCGCCACCATGGCCCGCTGGGTGGCAGACCGCGCCGCCGAACGCGAGGGGGGCCCGCCGTCGGCCGTCTACCTCACCCACCCCGCTGCCTGGGGCAGCCACCGCCTGTCCGTCATCCGCACCGCCCTCGCCGCCCACGGCCTGGAAAACGTCACCCTCCTTCCCGAACCCGAGGCCGCGGCGCTGCACTACGCCTCGCAGGTGCGGGTGGAGGAGGGCAGCACCATCGCGGTGTACGACCTCGGCGGCGGCACCTTCGATACCGCGGTCCTGCGGAAGTCCGGCAGCAGCCGCTTCGAACTGCTGGGCCGTCCGGAGGGCATCGAAGACCTGGGCGGGGCCGACTTCGACGCCGCCGTGTTCAGCTATGTTGCCGGGCACTCCGGCACCGCCCTGGCAGACCTCGACCCCGCCGACCCCGCTGCCCTCGGGGCCTTGGCCCGCCTCCGGCGCGAATGCGTGGAGGCCAAGGAAGCCCTGTCCTCCGACAGCGAGGCAAGCATTCCCGTGCTCCTGCCCGGCGTCCAGCAGCAAATCCGCCTGGTCCGTTCCGAGTTCGAGGCCCTGATTGAAGAGCCCGTACGGGAAACGGTGGACGCGCTGGAGCGCTCCCTGGCCCAGCTGCACCTGGAACCGGCAGACCTGTCCGCGGTGCTGCTGATTGGCGGCTCGTCCCGGATCCCCCTGGTAGCGCAGGTGGTGTCGGAGGAACTGGACCGGCCCATCGCCGTTGACGCGGATCCCAAGTCCTCCATTTGCCTTGGCGCGGCCGTGGCCGCGCTTCTCGCGCACGCCGCAGCCCGCGCAGAAGCGGCAGCGCCCCAAACTGACGCGGCAGGAATTGAAACGTCCGCCGCAGCGGCGCCGCCCGCCGTCGTGCCCTCCGCAGTGCCACCGGCACCCTCCGGACCAGCCCTGCCCAGCTGGTCACGCAAATATGCGACGACGGCTGACGCCGGCGCGGGGCACGGGGCCGTCCGGACTGCGCGGCGGGGGGAAAGAGGGGCACATGCCCCGAAACCCACCGTCCGGGTCACGGCTGTTGCCGCTGCCGCAGCCCTCCTGACGGTCCTCACCGCCACTGCCGCGCAGAGCCCCGACGGCTTCGGAAGCCTCACCGCCATGTTCGTACCGCAGGCCGGAGCGAGCACCGACGGCGGATCCGCAGGCACCGGCGGGGCGGAAACACCAGGTGGAGGGGGAGGAGCAGCAGCCATTGGCGCGCCCCAGCCGCTCGCGGGCGTGGAGGCCAGCGCCAAAAAGCCAATCGCGCAGCAGCCCGGGCTCGACGTGTCCGCCTCACCCACCAGCAGCCAGGCCGCGGCCGGCGGCGCCACGGCGGGTAGGCCTGCGGCCGCCGGCGCAGCCCCTGCAGCGGATCCGCCGTCAGCAGCCGGGGGCAGCACTCCGGGGACAGTCATCGTTCCCGATTCAGCCACCATAGGCCCCGCAACGCCAACGGCCACCACGCAACCCGTCCCTACCGCGCCTGCCCCCACTGCCACCCCGGCCCCAACAACCGCCCCGCCCACGTCCACTGCCACGCCAACACCGACGACGCCGCCGCCGGGCACATCCTCGCCCGGCACGACCGTCGACCCCACGCTTGGCTCCGGAACAGCTCCCGCCGACCCCGGGACGTCTTCCCCCACCACCGGGGGAGCGACCCCCACCATCCTGCCCACCACCATGGCGGCTCCGGCCCCCACGGGTGACCCGCTCGTGTCCCCCACGGCCGACCTAACGCCCACCCCGACCGTTGCACCTTCACCCACGCCGGAGGAGTCCACCGTGACTCCGACGGACACTGCCGTCGCAACGGCCACGACCACCTCTCCGGGGGCCTGACATGGACGGACACATCCAGCGGGCGGAACGGCCCGTACCCCTGCTCACCGCCCCTGACCACCAGGGCCATCCGCCCCACGCCGCGGAGCTGATGGCCAAGCAGTTGAAGGGTGCAAACGCTGCGGTCCGGGAGCTGCTGCTGGCACTTTCGGTGGGTTTCGCCCTGCCGGGACCGCTTCCGGCAGACCTCCAGCACAAGTTCATCAGCGGAACGGTGGAGGACCTTGATGCCCTGGTGGACCGCGCCGAAGCCGCAGGCCTGCTGCGGCCGGACGGCACGGTGGTGGGGACCGCCCAACACGCCCTCCTGACCGCCACCCCCACGGCCAAGGTGCACGCGCTCCAGCGGGAGCTCGTAACCGTCTTCACATCCGCAGGACAGCCGCTGGGGAACCTCGCCCGCGAGCTGGCCAGGGGAGGCCTTGCCGATCCACGGGTGGCCGCGGAACTGGAGCAGGCTGGGAACGCCGTGCTGGAGAATGACCCCAGGCTGGCGTCCCAACTCTACGAGGAAGCACTCCTGGCCGGCGCCGACCCGCTGGCCACCGCAGCCAGGCGCGCCCAGGCCGCAGCCGGCGACGGGGAACTGGACGCCGCGGCCCGCATCATCGACGCGCTCCTGGTCAGCCCGGACCCGCCGGACGTGCGCCGCGGAGCCGATGTCGCTGCCTCCGTCTGGGCGCAGCGGGGAATGCTGGCCCGCGGAGCCGACGTATACAGCTGGCTTGGTCCCGGACGGGTGGGCCCCTCCGCACCGCTTGCCGCCGTCGCCATGATCGGCGCCGGTGACCGGGCGGCTGCGGAGGCCTTCTTCCGGCCCGATGCTCCGGCGGCCTCGCCGACGCTGCTTGCGGCCGCCCTGGTCCAGACCGGACAGGGAATCCTGGCCTCCCTGGGGGACAAGCCGCAACAGGGCATCTCCATCCTGATCCATGCCTCGGACATGCTGAACTCGGCGGGCACGGCCCTTCCGCTGCCGGAAACACCGGCGGCCCTGGCAGCCCTGCTGGCCCTGCAGAGCGGTGAGCCGCACCTGGCGGAGACGGTCTGCAAGGCGGCAGCCGCAGCCGGACAGGGCGGCAACGCCGCCCAGCCAAGGCTCCTGCTGCTCCAGGCCTGGGCGGCGATGATGCAGGACAAACTCGAGGACGCCCGCCTGGCAGCCACGGAAGCGGCCAAAGCCAATCATTGGCCGCTGGTCCCGCGCGACGAGTTCATGTGCGCCGCCCTGGAGGTGGGGCTTGCGCGCCGGAACGGCGACGTGCCGGAGCTGCTCAGGGCATGGGAACGGGCACGCGAAGCCATGCTCCACACCTCGGTGGACCTCTACAACCTGTTGCCGTGGGGCGAACTGCTGATCGCCGCGGCCCGGCTGCGCGAGACACGCCGGGTGGCGCAGTACCTGGAGGACGCCTGGAAACTGCTGGGCCGCCTGGGTGGTCCTGCCCTGTGGTCCGTTCCCCTGCACTGGTCCGCCGTCCAGGCTGCGCTGCTGAATGAAAGCCCCGCCGATCTTGCTCCCCACGCAACGGCACTGGCGCGGGCCTCTGCCCACAGTCAGCTTGCCGCGGTGCTCGCCACGGCCGGCAAAGCCTGGGTCTCGGTGCTCGCCGGCCGGTTCCGGACCGCCGATGTGGAGGGTGCTGCCCGGCTGCTCGGTGCGGTGGGGATGCCCTGGGAGGGTGCACGGCTGGCCGGGCACGCTGCCGCCCGGGCCGACGAGCGCCGGGACATGATGCGCCTGCTCTCCTGTGCCCGGGACCTTCACCCCCAAGGCAGCCCTGCTGCCGGAGCATCAGGGGCGGCGGAGGTGCAGGCAGGAACCGGTACCGACGCCGGCAAAGCGGGGCAGCCCGACGCCTCCGGTTTGAGCGAGCGCGAAAAGGAAGTGGCCAGGCTGGTGCTTGAGGGCAAGACCTACCGGGAGATCGGCGAGGCAATCTACATATCGCCCAGGACCGCGGAGCACCACATTGCCAGGATCCGGCGCCGGCTGGGAGCGGAAAACCGTTCCGACCTGCTGGCCCGTCTGCGCCTGGCCCTTGGCGTGGAACATTCCCAGCCGCTGAATCCGCAGCAGGAATAACCCCTAACCCCCCTAGACACGGGGGTGCCAGTGCCCCGGAACAGCGCCCGGGGGTAGGGGGAAAGCGCCCGATGCACCGTCCCCGGCGGCGAATCTAGGTTTGAAGCAACCGGATACGTACACCGGATGATCCACAACTCCACGAAGATGTGAGGACCACGCATATGCCAACACTCGCAAATGACCTTGTTCAGTTCCTGATGCAGCTCTTCGGCGACCGGGAGGCGATCCAGGAGTTCCTGGATGACCCGGAGAGGGCACTGCAGGAACACGGCCTGGCCAACGTGTGCTCGGCTGACGTTGACGCCGCCATGCCGGTGGTCCTCGACTACGCTCCCATCACCGTCAATGCCACCTCCTTCGCCCGGGAGCACACCACCGGCGGCAACGGTGTGTGGGCCGGGCAGACGGGGACGCTGGGCGGCCACGGCGCAGGCACCTCCGCCCTCCACGGCGGAGGGGCGGTTGCCGGGCAGGGGGGCGCCGGCTATGACCAGGACGACCACGCCCACGCGGTCCAGCAGCTCCACCACGTGGTGAACCACTTCTCCTACACCACCAACACCACCATGCTGGATGACCGCGTCACCATTACCGACCAGTCCGTCAACCAAAACATCTGGGCGCACGGGGACGTGGAGCAGTGGTTCGACAACGATGCCGTGGTGGCCTCCGGCGACCAGGCCGTGGCCGCCGGTGATGACGCCGCCGTCAGGGACTCCAACAACGTGCGGGACTCCTACAACGTCAGGGACTCCTACAACACCGACCACTCGACCGATAACTCCACGGACAACTCCATCCATGCCGGCAGCGACGTCAGCATCGGCAACGAGCAGACGGACATCTCCGACTCCTTCAACACCGATCTCGGCCTGGACGTGGACGATTCCTTCAACGACAACTCCGACAATTCCCACCACACAGATTACTCGGACCATTCCACCAGCACCGACGTGGACGTGGACGTCCGGGACTCGTTCAACGACAATTCCGACAACTCCACCCACAACTCCGTGGCGGTGGACGACTCCTACAACCAGGACACCTCCACCCTGGTTGAGGATTCCTTCAACCAGGACAGCTCCACCACTACCGCGGTGGATGTCCACGTGGACGACTCGTTCCAGGACAACCCCGCCACCATCGACGATTCGGTGGTTGACGACTCCACCGTGCTGTAACACGCTATTCCCGTGAGGGGAACCGCCCGGATCCGCCTCACGGGAACAGATCTTTTCGGCACTGGGGCAGGGGGGAGAGGCGGTGGCAGATGCAGAACCGGCACGGCCGGCGGGGCCCATGACGGCCGGACAGCTGGCCAAGCTCGTGGAGCAGGGCCTGCAGCTGGTGGGTGCCGGGGACCGCGAGGACCTGCGCAGGAGATTGGGCCAGGCCATGGTCCGGCTGCAGGACCCCAGCATCAGGGTCATTGTGGTGGGGGAGTTCAAGCAGGGGAAGAGCAAGCTCATCAACGCCCTGGTGAACGCCCCGGTGTGCCCGGTGGATGACGATATTGCCACGTCGCTGCCCACCATCGTCCGCTACGGCGAACCGGCCTCGGCCGCCGTCCTGGTCCCCACGGCGGACAACCAGGCCGGCAACCAGGCGGCCAACCCTGCGGGCGACGGCGGGGACGGCAGCATCGAGCGCCGGCCCATTGAGCTGTCAGAGCTGCCGGCGCTCGTCTCCGAGCAGGGCAACCCGGGAAACAGCCGGAAGCTCGCGGCCGCGGAAGTTTGCCTGCCCCGCCGCGTCCTCACTGGGGGCCTGACCATCATCGACTCCCCGGGTGTGGGCGGCATGGGCTCCACCCACACGCTGACCACCCTCACCGCCCTTCCCACCGCGGATGCCATGCTGCTGGTCTCGGACGCCTCCCAGGAATACACGGAACCGGAACTGCGGTTCCTGCGCCAGGCCATGCGGATCACCCCCAGCGTTGCCGCCGTCCTCTCCAAAACGGACCTGTACCCGGACTGGCGCCGGGTTGAAGAGCTGGACAGGAACCACCTGGACCAGGTGTCACCGGACATCCCCTTGTTCGCGTTGTCCGCAGACCTCCGCCTCGAGGCCTCACGCCTCCAGGACGTCGAGCTCAACGCCGAATCAGGCTTCCCAGCCCTGGTGTCCCACCTGCGCAACGACATTGTGGGCAAGGCGCAGCGCATCCAGCGCCGCTCCGTCAGCCAGGACCTGCTCTCCGTCACCGAAAACCTGCGCCTGTCCCTGCAGTCCGAACTGGACGCGTTGGAGAACCCCGACGGTACGCCGCAGATGCTCGCAGCCCTGGAGCAGGCCAAAACGGAGGCGGACGAGCTGCGGAAGCGGTCCGCGCGCTGGCAGCTGACGCTCAGTGACGGCATCAACGATCTCATCGCCGACATGGAATACGACCTCCGCGACCGCCTGCGCCGGATCCAACGGGAAGCCGAGAACGCCATCGACCAGGGCGATCCCGGTCCTGTCTGGACGCAGTTTTCCGCGTGGCTCGAAGAGTGCGTTGCCGCGGCGGTCTCGGACACCTTTGTCTGGACCAGCGAGCGGTCGCAATGGCTGGCCGCGCAGGTGGCTGAGCACTTCGCCGCAGACGAGGTGTCACTGCCCGTCCTGCACGTGTCCGACTCCGGGGACGCCCTGGACCCGGTGGACCAGATGCCCGGGCTGGATCCCGGCCGCGTGAACCCGATCCAGAAAGTCCTCATCGGCATGCGGGGATCCTATGGCGGCGTCCTGATGTTTGGCCTCCTGACCGGGATTTTCGGGATGGCCCTGATCAATCCGCTGTCCGTGGGTGCCGGGCTGCTGCTGGGACGCAAGGCCTACCGGGAGGACAAGGAAACGCGGCTGAAGCGCCGCCAAGGCGAAGCGAAGGCGCTGGTCAGGCGCCAACTGGACGATGTCACCTTCCAGGTGGGCAAGCAGCTGAAGGACAGGCTGCGCCTGGTCCAGCGGACCATCAGGGACCACTTCACCGAGATCGCCGATGAATACCACCGGTCGCTGTCGGACTCGGTGGCAGCAGCCCAAAAGGCAGCCAACTCGTATGCCCAGGAGAAGGAAGGCCGCATCCGGGACATCAGGGCCGAGCTCAAGCGGGTGGACGCGCTGCACCGCGCGGCGGAAGCGGTGGCAGCGGAAGTTGCCGCCGCCGGAACCCGTACCGCGGCAGGGGTGGGATGACGGCGTCCACCACAGCCGGGGCGGCGGCACTGATCCGCGAAGCGCTGGAGGCCTATGCGGATGACCCGGACGCCGTCCAGGCACTGCAGGGCTACGCGCAGCGGTTGGCCGAGCCCCTGCGGATTGCCGTTGCCGGCATGGTGAAAGCAGGGAAATCAACCCTCCTGAACGCCATCATCGGCGAGGAGATCGCGCCCACGGACACCGGCGAATGCACCCGGATTGTCACCTGGTACCGGCACGGACGCACCCCCCGCATCACCCTGCACCCCACGGACGGCTCGCCCCGGAACCTCCCGTTGAAGCGCGTGGACGGGCGCCTGGTCTTCGTCCTGGACGGCGTGCATGCGGAGGAGGTGGAGCGCCTCGACGTCGAATGGCCGTCGCCGGCGCTGAAGGCCATGACGCTGATCGACACCCCCGGCATCGCTTCCCTCTCCCAGGATGTGTCGGCACGGTCCATTCGGTTCCTGACCCCGGAGGATACGCCGTCGGAGGCTGATGCCGTGATCTACCTGATGCGGCACCTGCACGAATCCGATATCCGGTTCCTGGAATCCTTCCGAGACATCGGGGCGGGACGCTCGGGCACCGTCAACGCCATCGCGGTGCTGTCCCGGGCCGATGAGGTGGGAGCCGGCCGCATCGACTCCCTGCTGTCCGCCGGCACCATCGCGGAACGGTACAGCCGGGACCCCAACCTCCGGAAGCTGGCCCTGGGCGTCGTCCCGGTGGCAGGGCTCCTGGCGCAAAGCGCCCGCACCCTGCGCCAGGCGGACTTCGAGGCCCTCCGGCTGCTTGCCACCCTGGACCGCGCCGCGCGCGAACGGATGCTGCTTTCGGCCGACAGGTTCCGCCGCTCCGCTGAACCGGACGGACTGACGGAAGAGGCCCGGACATCACTGCTGGAGCGCTATGGGCTCTTCGGCATCCGGCTCGCCATGGTCCTGGTCCGCAACGGTTTCGGGGAGCCAACAGCCCTGGCCCATGAACTCGCCCGGCGCAGCGGCCTGGACCCGCTGCTGGAGCTGCTGGACCGCCAGTTCCAGGCGAGGGCGGGGGCGCTGAAGGCCAGGACCGCGCTGGCAGCGGTGGAAGACCTCCTGGCCAGCCGGCCGCGGCAGGGAACGGAGCAGCTGGCGGCATCCCTGGAGCGGCTGCAGGCCGGCGCGCACGAATTCCGCGAGCTCCGGCTGCTGGCGGCGTTGCGGACCACAGGGGTGGAACTTGCTCCGGAACTGGCGGCGGAAGCTGAACGGCTCATCGGCGGCCAGGGCGCCGCGGCGTCACAGCGGCTGGGCGTGCCCTCCGATTCGCCTCCGGAGGTCCTGGCGGCGCAGGCCCGCCAGGTGCTGGGCCGCTGGCGCGCGGTCGCTGAAAGCCCCGTGACTGCACGGTCAGCCGTGGAGGCCTGCCGGGTGGTGATCCGCAGCTGCGAGGGCGTGCTGGCCGATTGCACCGGCAGGACGCGGCAGCCGCAATCGGCATAGTGCGGCCGGCAAGGCAAGGACGGGCGGCTCAGCCCCGCGGACGCTGACGCTTCAGCCAGGCTCCCGCTGGCGGCAGGAACAGGAGCACCAGCCCGGCGAAGGCCAGGAGAAGTTCGGCGCCCCACAGCATCACCACGTAACTGCCCGCGGCGCCGCTGGGGACCAGGAACGCGGACGCAAGGACCATGACGGGCAGATGGCCGGCCAGCAGCAGCACCAGGGCCCAGCGGCCCCAGGTCCGGCGGCCCATTACTGCGGCCAGTACAGCGGCCTCCAGTACGGTCACCAGGAGCAGGGCGCCGATGCTGCCCCAGAACACGATGTTTGCTGCGGTTCCCACCGACCCGGCATCGCTTCCCGAGGCCATGTCCGCCACCACTCCGCGAAGCCGCTGCAGATTGGAGTCACGGGCCACGAACGAGCCCAGCAGGACTGCCAGCCCGGCGGCGAAGCTGAAGAGCCACAGCGACCGGGCGGTGCGGACAGTCCGCGGCACAGGGGGAGTGACCGGGATGGGCGGTGGCGCTGAGTAGGACAGGCCGGGCCTCGGTGGGGGAGCGGACAGCCGCCGCTCTTCTCCTCCGGACGGGGACGCCATGGGCGTTATTTCAGTCCGTCGGTATCGTGTTCGTCCGTGCCGCGCGGGTGCTTCCCGCCGTCCTCCTTGGCCTTGGACTCCAGCTCGTCACGCAGCTTCTTCAGCCGCTCGGCCTCGGCCTGGTTGCGGCGGCGTGCCTCCAGGTTGCGCAGGAAGTCCGGGTCGTCATCCGGGGCGGTGGGGTGCGGGTAGCTGGGCCGCGGCTGCGCAGTGCCGCGCGGCCGGCCGATCAGCAGCCACAGGACGGCGCCGAGGACGGGGAGGACGATCTGCACGATGATCCACGCGGGTTTCGAAATGCCCCGGGTCAGGCGGCCTTCAGTGCGGATCACGTCCACCAGGCCATACACAAAGATGACGAGGACTGCGACGGCCAAAGCCACACGGAAGAGCATGCCATTAAGTCTATCGTCAGGACGCGCAGGGGCTGCTGGCCGGGGCGGCTAAACTTGAATAGTGGCCTTTTTGAAATACTCCCTGATCCGCCTGGCAATCTTCGTGCCCCTGTTTGTCCTGTTCGCGCTCCTGCAGGTCGGGGCGCTGATGGCGGTTATCTGCGCCGCACTCATTGCGTTTGCCATCAGCTACCTGTTCTTCCAGAAGCAGCGCGACGCCGCCTCGGCAGCCCTGCAGCACCGCTTCTCCGGGAAGGCCAAGCCGATGCGTTCCGCTGGCGAGGTCCAGGACGCCAACGCCGAGGACGCCCTGCTGGACGCCAACCCGGACATCACCATCAACAACGCCAAGGGCAGCGGCAAGAAGAGCTAGAACCCGTGGCTGAGGACCAGGCCCAGTGAGAACAGCACGCTGTAGCCGAGGTTGATCAGGCCGGTCTGCTTCAGGACCGGGATCAGGCTCTTGCGCTTGCGGCCGTTGATCATCAGCCAGGCCGGCATCAGGCAGGCCGGAATGAGCAGCAGCACGATCAGGATCCACGGCCGTCCCGGCGCCAGGATCACCACCAGCAGGATGGCTACGGCAAGCATCAGGACGTAGCTTTCGCGCGCGTGCTTGTCCCCAAGCCGCACGGCCAGGGTTTTCTTGCCGGCCTGCATGTCGGTGGGAATGTCCCGGACGTTGTTGGCCATGAGCAGTGCGGTGGCGATCAGCCCGGTGCCGATGGCGCCGATGACCGCGGACAGGCTGATGTGCCCTGCCTGGGTGAAGGTGGTGCCCAGGGTGGCCACCAGGCCGAAGAAGACGAACACGAACAGGTCGCCCAGGCCCATGTAGCCGTAGGGGTTCTTGCCGCCGGTGTAGCCCCACGCGGCCATGACGCAGCCCAGGCCCACCAGGATCAGCCACCATGCCTGGGTGAGGACCACCAGGACCAGGCCGAACACCATGGCCAGGGCGAAGGCGCCGAACGCCGCCCACTTGACGTGTTCGGGCTTGGCGGCACCGGAGCCCACCAGCCGCAGCGGACCCACCCGGTCATCGTCCGTCCCGCGGATGCCGTCCGAGTAGTCGTTGGCGAAGTTCACGCCCACTTGGAGCAGGAGCGCCACCAGCGCCGCGAGGATCGCATTGGGCAGGAGGAACGAGTCCATTTCGTAGGCGGCGGCGGTGCCGATCAGCACCGGCGCGATCGCTGCCGGCAGCGTCCGGAGTCGGGCGCCTTGGATCCATTGGGCGGCTGTTGCCACGGTTAGTACCTCGCGTTGTTTCGGTAAGACGGCTGGATGGAACGTGTGCACCGGCCGCGGTGGTGCAGGTCCACTCTACTTTCCCCCGTGCCGGGAGCTGAGTTCGGCGGCCATGGCGAGCCGGTCCGGTTTTCCATTGGGCAGCATCCGCAGGGCAGGCGCGGTGAGGACCGTTTTGGGCGCCAGCACCCCCAGCTGCCGCTGCCAGTGCTGTTGAAGCACGACGCCGGGGTCCCCGGCCTCCTGCCCGGGTCCGTCTTCACCGGCGGTACCGATCCCGGCGGCACCATGGGGTGCCAGCGCCACGTAGGCCGCCACCGCCTGGCCCCATTCCGCGGAAGGGACGCCCGCCACGAAAGCCGCTGCGACGGCGTCGGACTTTTCCAGCTGCTCCTGCACGTGGCCGGCCGAGACCTTGACGCCGCCGGTGATGATGACGTCGTCCGCCCGGCCCAGCACGGTGAGCCGGCCGTCGTCGTCAATCGTGCCGAGGTCGCTGGTGCGGTACCAGCGAACCCCGTCCTCCTCGAAGAATGTTCCGGTTTCCTCGTCCGGGGCCTCGATGTACCCGGCAGCCACGGTGTCACCGCCCAGCAGGATCCGGCCGTCCTCCGCCACCCGGACCGAGACGCCTTCCAGGGGGTAGCCGTCGTACACGCACCCACCGGAGGTTTCCGCGGAACCGTACGTGGTCACCACCCGTACTCCTGCGTCGCGGGCAGCGTCCAGCAGGGCCGGGGACGCAGGGGCCCCGCCCAGCAGGATGGCGTTGAAACGGCGGAGCACGGCCAGCGTGTCCGGCGAAGGATCGTCCAGGAGCCGCTGGAGCTGCGTGGGAACCAGGGAAGTGAAGCGGATCTTGTCCGTGAGTTCCAGCGCGGCCGCCGTGAAGGCCTCCGGGGTGAAGCCGCCGGACATGTCCATCACCCACGGCCGGGTCCCGGCAAAGAGGGACCGCACCAGCACCTGGATGCCGGCCACGAACTGCACGGGCAGGGCCAGCAGCCACTGGCCCTCACCCTTGAGCCGCAGCGCGGTGGCCATCGAGGATGCCGCCAGGGACTCCACGGTCAGCAGGGTTGCCTTGGGCGTGCCGGTGGAACCGGAGGTGCGGACCACGGCCACGGCGTCGTCGCAGCCGGGGGTCTCCACGTGGCCCACCACCAGTTCGCCGTCCGGGCCAACGGACAGTTCGACGGCGGGGCCCTCGCCGTGGAGGGCGGCCGCGAGGGCTTTCAGGGCGGGTTCGATGTTGAGCGGGCCGCCGTGGGCGGTGCTGGGTGAGGCTTCGCTGTTCATTGCCGTCCTGCCTTAGAAGTAGTGCGGGAAGCGTGACCAGTCGGGGTCGCGTTTTTGCAGGAAGGCCTCCTTGCCCTCCACAGCCTCGTCCGTCATGTAGGCCAGCCGGGTGGCTTCACCGGCGAACACCTGCTGGCCGGCCAGGCCGTCGTCGGCAAGGTTGAACGCGAACTTCAGCATGCGGATGGCCTGCGGGGACTGCCGGGCGATGTCAGCTGCGTACTCAAGCGCCACCTCCTCCAGGCGTTCGTGGTCCACGGCCTCGTTGACCGCGCCCATGCGGACCATGTCTTCCGCGGAATATTCGCGGGCCAGGAAGAAGATCTCGCGGGCGGTCTTTTGGCCCACCTGCCTGGCCAGGAGCGCCGAGCCGTAGCCGGCGTCGAAGCTTCCCACCGTGGCGTCCGTCTGCTTGAACTTTCCGTGCTGCCGGGACGCGATGGTCAGGTCTGACACGACATGCAGCGAGTGGCCACCACCGGCTGCCCAGCCGTTGACGACGGCGATGACCACCTTGGGCATGGTGCGCATCAGGCGCTGGACTTCCAGGATGTGCAGCCTGCCGGCCCGGGCGGGGTCGATGGTTTCCTGGGTCTCGCCGTCGGCGTACCGGTAGCCGTCCCGGCCCCGGATCCGCTGGTCGCCGCCGGAGCAGAAGGAGTGGCCGCCGTCCTTGGGGGAGGGGCCGTTGCCGGTCAGCAGGACGGTGGCGACGTCCGGCGTCATCCGGGCGTGGTCCATGGCGCGGTAGAGCTCGTCCACGGTGCCGGGCCGGAACGCGTTACGGACCTCCGGGCGGTTGAACGCGATCCGGACCGTGGGCAGGTCACGCACCCAGCCGCCCCCGGAATCCCGCTCCACCTGCCGGTGGTAGGTCATGTCCTGGAAGTCCTCGAAGCCGGAAACCACCCGCCAGCGCGTGGGATCGAAGACATCGGACACCGGGGCGGGGATCTGGTTGCTCACCGTCCAAGTCTAGTAATCGTGCTTAGCTGATGCAGAACTCGTTGCCCTCGGGGTCCGCCATGGTGTGCCAGGAATGCGGTCCCTGCCGAGCAGACCAAAGGAAGGAAGCCCCGCGTGCCTCGAGTTCGCGCCGCACCTCATCCTTGTCCCTGCCGTCCAGCCGGACGTCCCAGTGCACCCGGTTCTTCACCGTTTTTCCCTCGGGTGCGGTCTGGAACAGGATGCGCCGCTGCGGATCCTTGGCCTCGATCTCCTCCGGTGGCCGGATGGCGGCGCCGTCCTTCCACACCAGGTTTCCGCGGTGCGTCGTGGTCTGGTTTTCGGTGGCGTAGCCCTGCTCAATCATGGAGCGGATAAAGCCTGCGTCCTGCGGTTCCACCGCCCACTGCAGGGTTTCGGCCCACCAGTCGGCCAGCTCATGCGGGCTGGCGCAATCGACAACGATCTGGATGTTTAGTCCCATCCGTCCACGGTAAGGGCGGCCGGGGCGTTGCGGAAGGTCCTGTGCGCGCGCCTAGGCCTGGACGTTCTGCATCTGGTTGAACAGTTCCGGCGGGATGGCGTAAACCAGGATCACGGCCAGCAGGTTCTTGGCGGCGTGCACGAAGTAGGAAAACATGAGGTTCTTCCCGGTCCACATGTAGACGGACACCAGGGTGGCACCCATGGCCAGGTAGGGGAGCAGGGCAGTCAGGGTCAGCGCCTCCTGCCCCACGATGTGCAGCGCGGCGAACAGCACCACGGACAGGGCGCAGCAGATCCAGACGTTCACGCGCCTGGACATCTTGCCGATGAGCAGGTGGCGGAAGATGTACTCCTCCACGAACGGACCCACCACCACCAGCAAAGGCACCATGAGCCATGCGGGGACCTGCTGCATCAGCGCCTGCAGCCCGGCCTGGTTGGCGGAGGTTTCAACCTGCCCGTTCGCGGCCACCACGACGGCGGTCAGGATCATCATCGCGATCACGGCTGCCGGCACCATCAGCAGGGTGAACCAGGGCCGGGTCCCCAGCACTCTAAGGTCCCGCGCCACCACCCGGCGGGCGGCCAGGAGCGCGAGTATTCCCACGGAGGCATAGAACAGCAGGTTCACGGCATAAGAGGCCGCTGCCGGGGACGGGGCCACCAGCCGAAGCAGTGGGGACAGCACATTGCCGGCCACCGCGAAGAACCCGGCAATGGCAACGTAGAGGCACAGTGCGGCCAGGTCCAGGGGCGAAAACCGGTACAGCTGGGGTTGCGGGGCGGGCGGTAAGCGGTGGGCTGTTGCCATGCCCCCAGCCTATCGCCGGGCGCCGGGGTGTAGTGCGCGTCACGTACCACCCCGGACCGTCTTGTAAGATGGTCAGGTCGCGTGAAGCTTCGGCAGTTCGGCCGATCCACCCTCACATCTGCTGGTCCCAAGGCCTAAAGGCCGAATTTTGTGAGCTTGATCATACGAAGACCGGATGCGGCCAACCCCCAACCCACAAGGAACAGTTGTGCCTCAAAGTACCCCCACAGACCTCAAGAACAGCACGGCGCCATCCTCCGCCGTCGACCCGTCCCTCAGCGCCGAGGGCTACAAAAAGACGCTGGGCCGACGCCACGTCACCATGATCGCCATGGGCGGCGCCATCGGCGTCGGCCTCTTCATGGGCGCCGGCGGACGCCTCGCCTCCACCGGCCCGGCCCTGATCTTCTCCTACGCCATCGCTGGCGTCATTGCCTACCTGCTCATGCGGGCCCTGGGCGAACTCATCATGTACCGCCAGACCTCCGGCTCCCTGGTGAGCTATTCGGGGGAGATGTTTGGCAAAAAGGGCGCCTACCTGTCCGGTTGGATGTACTTCATCAACTGGGGCATGACGGGCATCGCGGAGCTCATCGCCATCGGTCTGTACTTCCAGTTCTTCTTCCCCAACGTCCCCGTGGAAGCCTCGGCCATCGCGGCCCTGGCTCTGCTGGTGGCGGTCAACCTGCTGAGCGTTAAGGCGTTTGGCGAATTCGAGTTCTGGGCGTCCTGCCTCAAGGTCGGCGCCATCGTCATCTTCCTGGCCGTGGGCACCTTCATGGTGGTCACCAATGCCCAGGTGGGCACCGGGCATGCCTCGGTGGCCAACCTCTTCGCAGCCGACGGCGGCATGTTCCCCAAGGGTGCGCTGGTGATGGTCCTGGTCCTTAACGCCGTGATCTTCGCCTACAACGGCATCGAGCTGGTCGGAGTCACTGCCGGCGAGATGCAAAAGCCGGAGCGCGAAGTGCCCAAGGCGATCCGAGCCGTCGTCCTGCGCATCGTGGTGTTCTATGTCGGTTCCGTGCTGCTGCTGGCCATGCTGCTGCCGTCCGACCAGTACAAGGCCGGCACGTCGCCGTTCGTGACCGTTTTCGGCCAGATGGGCCTGGGCTGGGTGGGCGATGTGATGAACATGATCGTCATCACCGCCGCGCTGTCCTCGTGCAACTCCGGCCTGTACTCCATTGGCCGGGTCTTCCGCACCATGGCCAACAACGGCCACGCCCCGCAGTGGCTTACCAAAATGTCCAAGCGGCACGTCCCGTATGCCGCCATCCTGACCATCGCGGCGTTCTACCTGGTGGGCATCCTGCTGAATATCTGGCTGGGCGGTTCGCACGCCTTCGACCTGGCGCTCAACAGCGCCTCGATCGGCGTGATCTTCTGCTGGGGTGCCATCTTCGCCAGCCAGATCGTGCTGCGCCGCCGCAAGGGCATCACCTCCACCCTGCCGATGCCCGGCTCGCCGTGGACCAGCTGGGCCGGACTGCTGGGCCTGCTCGCCATCACCATCCTCATCGGCTTCGACACCATGACGGACAAGGCCACCGGCGAGGTGTTCTACCTGGGCCTCTGGACCCTGGGCACGATCCCGTTCTTCGCCGTGCTCCTGTGGCTCGGCTGGCAGAAGGTCAAGAACAACGAGCCTAAGAGCGAGCTCTTCAGCTAACGCTTCCGGACAATGTTCGACGGCGGGCCGCCCCTTCAGTGGGTGGCCCGCCGTCGGCGTTTCCACGGAGTGCCGGACAGGTCCAGCCCCTCTGCTGCTGCTTAGTCCTTCAGGTACCTGGCGAAGTGGTCCTCGATGCGCTGCCAGGCCTCCGGGGCTGACTCGGGGTCCGGCCCCACGCCCATGACCCGCATCAGCGGCCTGAGGAGAACCGGCCCGATTTCTTCGTCGTTGAGGAAGGCGTGCCCGGCCCCGGGAAACTCCTTCACGCTGTGCTCGATGCCCAACTGGTCCAGCGCAGTTTCGAGGCGCGCCGCGGCCCCCTTCAGGGACCTGTCCGCGCCGCCGTAGTTGGCCACGATGGGGCAGGAACCGCGCAGTGCGTCTTCCAGTTCCTGCTGCTGCTTGCCCGGGAGCCGGCCGTAGTTGACGGACGCGGCGTCGAATCCGTCACGCGCCACCAGCAGGGCGAACCCGCCGCCCATGCAGAAGCCGATCACCCCGGTTTTGCCGTTGCACAGTTCAGACTCCGCGAGCCAGGTACGGGCCGTGGCGATGTCGGTGAAGGGACGCCCCGTACGGGCCGCCATGGCGCGCATGGTTCTCACCAGGCAACGCCGCGGACCGCCGTCGCTGTACAGGTCCACCGCCAGGGTGAGGTACCCGGCCCGGGCCAGCCGGTCCGCGTGCCGCCGGGTCTGGTCGTCCAGGCCGAACGCTTCATGGATCATCACGACGCCGGGAAACGGCCCCTGTCCAACAGGCACGGCGAGGTAGCCGTGCAGGGAGGGGGAGCCGCCGGCAGCCGCGCCCGCCGCGCTGAGGTCTACGTTCGTCATGGGCCAAGGCTAGCCCCCTGGAGTCCGGCCGGGCAGACTGGGGCTTGTGAGCGAACAGTGGGTGCTGCATGTGGACCTGGACCAGTTCATCGCCGCCGTCGAGGTACTGCGCCGTCCCGAGCTTGCGGGCAGGCCGGTAATCGTCGGCGGCCGGGGCGACCCCACGGAGCGGGCAGTGGTGTCCACTGCGTCCTACGAAGCACGGGCCTACGGCGTGGGGTCCGGAATGCCGCTGCGCATCGCCGCGCGGAAAGTGCCCGATGCGGTCATCCTGCCGGTGGACCACGAAGCCTACCTGGAAGCATCCGAAAAGGTGATGGCGGTCCTGCGTGCCCAGCCGGGAACCACCGTCCAGGTGCTCGGCTGGGACGAGGCATTCGTCGGGCTTGAGACGGCCGATCCCGAAGCCTTTGCCCGCCGGCTGCAGGAGGCAGTCCTGGCGGAAACCCAGCTGCACTGCAGCGTCGGCATCGGGGACACCCTGGTCCGTGCCAAGGTCGCGACGACGTTCGGCAAGCCCGCGGGCGTTTTCCGCCTCACGCAAGGGAATTGGCTTGAGATCATGGGTGAGCGGCCCACCATCGACCTCTGGGGTGTGGGAAAGGCGGTGTCCCGCCGGCTCGCCACCCTGGGGATCACGACCGTTGCCGAACTGGCAGCGGCGAACCCCGATGACCTGGTTCCCGAATTCGGTCCAAAAATGGGGCCCTGGTACGCGCAACTGGGACGGGGCGACGGTTCCCGGACCGTCGATGACACCCCGTGGGTGGCGCGCGGGCACAGTCGCGAAACCACTTTCCAGCGGGACCTGACCGACGGGGTGCAGATTGAGGACGCCGTCCGGGAGCTGGCTGCGCACGTCCTGGAGGATGTTGCCGCCGAAGGCAGGCCGGTGGTCGGCCTGACGTTGAAGGTCCGCTACGTTCCCTTCACCACCAGGACTTACGCGCGGAAGATCCCCGAGACCTCCGATCCCGAAGTGGTGCTGGCAGAGGTGCTTGGCCTGGTCTCAAAGATCGAACCCGGCAACGCTGTCCGGCTGTTGGGTGTCCGGGCCGAGATGGCCATGCCCGAAGATTCCCGGAAGGGGCACACCCCAACCCGCGGCGGCTGGTGAACCCCATCGATTGCTGAGTAACTGCCGTTTTGAGGCCCCAAAACGGCATCTACTCAGCAATCGATGGTGGGTGGACAGCGAAACGGCGGCAGATCCATTGGATCCGCCGCCGTTTTGGGCTGTTGCAGCACGCCGTTCGCTGCGGCTGCAGCAGCAAGGACTAGTCGCGCTTGAACTCGTCCTTCACGCTTTCGCCCACCTTCCTGGCGTCTGCCTTGACCTGGTCGGCCTGGCCTTCTGCCTTCAGGTGGTCGTTGTCGGTCGCGTTGCCTGCAGCTTCCTTGGCCTTGCCGCCAAGGTCCTCTGCCGCGTTACTGATCTTGTCTCCGAGGCCCATGGTTCCGGCCTCCTTTCGTTTCCGTCGATCAACCGTGCCCTTTCACCATAAACAAAGCTTGCTTACTATTTCAAGTACCCTGCTGCAGTTGCGGCCTGCTGACTGCACCGGCATTAGGCTCGGCTTATGGATAAAGGACGTGGCACAGCGGCGGCCAAGGTGGCCCCGCCCCGGCTTTCCGCCGTGGAACTGCAGGATCTCGAAGAACTGCAGGATCCGGTATTCCGCCGCGGGGACCGGTACGAAAACCTGCGGTTCAACCGCGCCGCCCTGGATGGCCTTGACCTGGGTGAGGCCGTATTCGCCGAGTGCCGGTTCGATGCTGCCTCTTTCAATGACGCGCAGCTCCGCGGCACCTCGTTCCGCGACTGCATCCTGGCGGAGGCGTACGCGCCGGTCTTCCAGGGTGCCCGCAGTACCTGGCGGGACGTGGAGCTTCGCAACCCGCGCCTGGGCTCGGCTGAACTGTATGAAAGTGGCTGGCAGTCCGTCCGGATCGATGGCGGCAAGCTGGACTACCTCAACCTCCGCGGCGCCAAGCTGGCGGACGTGCTCATCAGTGGGTGCATCATCAACGAGCTGGACCTGGGGGGTGCCGGCGCCACCCGCGTGCGGCTGGAAGGCTGCACCGTTGGATCACTTGACCTGACGGGTGCCAGGCTGAAGGACTTCGACATCAGGGGTACGGAGTTCCGCCGGGTCAGCGGCCTTGGCAGCCTGTCCGGGCTGGTGATCGATGAGTATCAGTTGGGGCTCCTGGCGCCGCTGATCTTTGCGCATCTTGGGGTGAGGGTCCTGTAATCGGATGCGCGGCCGGGGCTGCCCGTGTACCATTTACAGAACGAACGGTCGGTAAGTGGGAAATTTCGCTGCGCCGGCCGCCGATGACAGTGCTGTTTATCGCGTGAAGGGTGTTTCCATGGCTGCAACCGCAGGTCCGCAGGCTTTCCTTGTTGGTGGGGTCCGAACGCCCGTAGGCAGGTATGGGGGCGCCTTGTCCTCCGTCCGGCCGGATGATCTTGCGGCCCTTGTGGTCCGGGAAGCCGTGGAACGCGCCGGCCTGGATCCTGAGAGCATCGACGAAGTCATCCTGGGCAACGCGAACGGCGCGGGGGAGGAAAACCGGAACGTGGCCCGCATGGCCACCCTGCTGGCCGGGCTGCCCCTGCATATTCCGGGAATCACGGTCAACCGGCTCTGCGCTTCCGGCCTCAGTGCCATCATCCAGGCCAGCCACATGATCAAGGCCGGAGCCGCTGACATCGTCATCGCCGGCGGCGTGGAGTCCATGAGCCGCGCCCCTTGGGTCCAGGAGAAGCCTGCTGCTGCGTTCGCCAAGCCGGGCCAGATCTTCGACACCTCCATCGGCTGGCGGTTCACCAATCCCCACTTCCTGCACGGCGGCCTGTCCCGGGACGGCAAGATGACCTACTCCATGCCGGAAACGGCGGAGGAAGTAGCCCGGGTGGACGGCATCTCCCGTGAGGACGCTGACGCATTCGCCGTCCGGTCCCACCAGCTTGCCCTGGACGCCATCGAGGCCGGCCGGTTCAAGGACGAAATCGTGCCCGTCACGGTCAAGACCCGCAAATCAGAGACCGTGGTGGACACCGACGAGGGCCCGCGCGCCGGTACCAGCATGGACGTGCTCGCCAAGCTCAAGCCCGTGGCGCACGGCGGTTCCGTGGTGACGGCCGGGAACTCCTCGTCCCTGAATGATGGCGCCTCCGCCATCATCATCGCCTCGGAAGCAGCCATCGAGCGGCTGGGCCTTACCCCCCGTGCCCGCATCATCGACGGCGCCTCTGCCGGCTGCGAGCCCGAGATCATGGGCATCGGCCCGGTCCCCGCCACCCAGAAGGTGCTCAAGCGGAGCGGCCTGAGCGTCGGCGACCTGTCCGCCGTCGAACTCAATGAAGCCTTTGCCACGCAGTCCCTGGCCTGCATCCGCCGGCTTGGGCTGGAACCGGAGATCGTGAACCGCGACGGCGGCGCGATCGCCCTGGGTCACCCGTTGGGTTCCAGCGGGTCACGGATCGCCATCACCCTGCTGGGACGGATGGAACGCGAAGACGCGAAAATCGGCCTGGCCACCATGTGCATTGGCGTAGGCCAGGGCACGGCGATGCTGCTGGAGAAAATCTGATGGCGGCGGCGGTGGACCTGGCAGCAGAAAACTTCTCCGCGCTCCTGGTGGAGGAGCGCGAGGACCGGGTGGTGGTGCTGCTCAACCGTCCCCAGGTGAAGAACGCGATCGACCAGCAGATGGTGGACGAACTCCACACTGTCTGCGCGGCCCTGGAACGGAACCCCAAGGTACTGATCATCGCCGGCGTGGACGGGGTCTTCGCTTCCGGCGCCGATATTGCCCAGCTGCGCGAACGGCGCCGCGACGATGCACTGGAGGGCATCAACTCCACCATCTTCGTCCGGATCGCCAAGCTGCCCATGCCGGTCATCGCGGCCCTGGACGGCTACTGCCTGGGCGGCGGCGCGGAACTCGCCTACGCCGCGGACTTCCGCATCGGCACCCCCAACGTGCGGATCGGCAACCCGGAAACAGGGCTCGGAATCCTTGCGGCGGCCGGTGCCAGCTGGCGGCTGAGGGAACTCGTCGGCGAGCCGCTGGCCAAGCAGATCCTGCTGGCCGGACTGGTCCTTGGCGCCGAGGAAGCCAAAGCGGCCAACCTCATCACGGAAATCCACGATCCGGCAGAACTCCTGGAGGCTGCCCACAGCCTGGCCAGCAGGATCGGGCGGCAGGACCCGTTGGCCGTCCGCATCACCAAATCCGTATTCCACGCCCCCGCGGAAGCGCACCCGCTGATCGACCAGCTGGCCCAGGGCATCCTCTTCGAGTCGCAGGCCAAATTCGACCGGATGCAGGCGTTCCTGGACCGCAATGCAGCGAAGAAGGCAGCCGCCTCCGCCAACCCCGCCGATGGAAAGTAGACCATGAGTAATTCATCAGTAGCCCCCGGCCTTCCCCCGTACGTGGGCGTGCTGGGCGGCGGCCGCATGGGCGCCGGCATCGCGCACGCCTTCCTCATCAAGGGCGCCAACGTGCTGGTGGTGGAACGCGACGACGTCTCCGCCGAAGCTGCCCAGGAACGGGTGGAGTCCGCAGCCTTGAAAAGCATTGAACGCGGGGCGGTGGATGCCAACTTCGAAGAACTGGTGACCCGGCTGACCGTCAGCACCGACTACGACGCTTTCAAGGACCGCCAGTTGGTGGTGGAAGCGGTGCCCGAAGACTGGGACCTGAAAGTCACCGCGCTGCGTGGCATCGAGGAACGGCTGGCAGAGGATGCCTTCATGGCGTCCAACACGTCATCGCTGTCCGTCAACGGCCTGGCCCGCGAACTGAAGCGGCCGGAGAACTTCCTGGGCCTGCACTTCTTCAACCCCGTGCCGGCATCCACCCTTATCGAGGTGGTGCTGGGGGAGCGCACGTCTCCCGAACTTGCTGATGCGGCGAAAACCTGGGTGGAGGCACTCGGCAAGACCGCCGTCGTGGTCAATGATGCCCCCGGGTTTGCCTCCTCACGCCTGGGCGTGGCCATCGCACTGGAGGCGATGCGGATGGTTGAGGAAGGAGTGGCCTCCGCTGAGGACATCGACAACGCCATGGTCCTGGGCTACAAACACCCCACCGGCCCGCTCAAAACCACGGACATTGTGGGACTGGACGTACGCCTGGGAATCGCCGAATACCTCCACTCCACCCTTGGCGAGAGGTTTGCACCCCCGCAGATCCTCAAGGACAAAGTGGCCCGCGGAGAACTCGGCCGCAAAACCGGCAAGGGATTCTTCGACTGGCCCAGTTAGGCTGACCGCCTGGCGGAACACGGCCTAGTCGAAGAAGCCCACGATGTAGCCGATGAAGTACAGCAGGCACAGCAGGACTACGACGCCGATGATGCCGATCCACAGGAACTGGGTGCCCTTCCCTGTGCCGCGCTCCTCGTGGCCCTGAGGGCCGGCGGTGGAGGCTTCCCCCGGCGGGGTTTCGCCCGGCGGAACCCCGCCGCCAGGCTCCAGGCCGGTGATCTTGTCGTCCTCGGGATCCGGGTTGGTTCCTGACACAATAACTCCCTCGCTCGACGTCGTGGTGCTTGCCCCAGCGTAACCCCCGCGGCCGGCGGGCCTAGGCTGGTGCAGTGACTTTCCTTGAACCCCTTACCCTGACCGGCCGCCACGTAATCCTGGAGCCGCTCGCTGAGGAACACCACGACGGCCTGCTGGCCGCAGCCAGCGACGGCGAACTCTGGAAGCTCTGGTACACGTCGGTGCCCGCGCCGGACGCCATGGCGGCGGAGATCAGGCGCCGCCTGACCCTGCAGGAACAGGGATCCATGCTGCCTTTCACCACCCGGCTGATTGATCCGGGCACAGGTGGCCCGGGCCGCATCATCGGCATGACCACGTACATGAACATCGACGCCGCCACGCCCCGCGTGGAAATCGGCTCCACGTGGAATGCGGCCTCGGTGCAGGGGACAGGGACCAACCCCGACTCCAAGCTCCTGCTGCTCCGGCATGCCTTCGAGGCGCTGGGCTGCCCCGCCGTGGAGTTCCGCACGCACTGGCTGAACCATCAGTCGCGGGAAGCCATTGCCCGGTTGGGCGCCAAGCAGGACGGTGTGCTCCGCAGCCATTCACGGACCAGCGATGGAACCCTCCGGGACACGGTGGTGTTCTCCATCCTGGAGCACGAATGGCCGGCCGTCCGCGCCGGGCTGGAATACCGGCTGGCCCGCCGCGCCCAGGGTGCGGAGCGCACCCTGGGCGCTGACCGTGCTCAGGGAGCGGAGTAGACGCCCGAACTGCTCAGCGCAGTGAAGTAGGCCTGGTAGCCCGCGGCGTTGGGATGGAAGTTGTCCGGGCTTGCGGGGTTGGCAAGGTCCAGATTGATCCAGGGATCTGCGGAGTTGACGCCGTGCCCGGCAAACGCGGCCCTGACATCGACGTATTGCGCCCCGGTGGCAGCGGCGGCCGCTGCGATGGAGGCGTCCAGGCCGTCCGCCAGAAGGGTGGCCTGGTTGATGAACAGGGACAGTGGATCCGCGGGGTTCGGGGCCACCGGATCGTAGAGGTACGGGTATCCCGTGACAACGATCCTGGCATTGGGGGCTGCGGCCTTGACACTCTGGATCATCGAGATGACGTCGCGGGTGAGCTGCCCGCTCCCGATCATTGCCGCCGCGGCGGACGTAGCCGCGTCGCAGGCAGGGGCTGCCGCGGGATCAGAAAGAGCAGCACCGCAGGAGGTAATGATCTGGCCGAAGCCCAGGTTGTTGCCTCCCGCCGTAATGGTCACCAGTTCCGTGCTCTTGTTCAGCTGGCGAAGCTGGGTGTTCACCACATCCCAGGTGGTCTTCCCACTGCACGCAGCATTGACCACCAGCTGCACGGTTTTGTCCACGTCTGCCAGCTCGGAATAGGCGTTGTCGCTGCGATAGCAGCTGTCCAGGTAGGGACCGGCCCCTTGTCCGGCGGCATAGGAATCCCCCAGGGCAATGTATTTCTCTTTGTCCACGGCCTGGGCCGGGGCCGCTGCCATGCCGGCGGTGATTGCCAGGGCTGCGAGGGCGGCTGCGAAAGCCGGACGGCGCCGCTGTACTGCTGGACTTGCCATGAATTTCCCCTTTGAACAGTTACCTCTTTGAACAATGACCTCATTGGACACCGCGGGCAGGTACGTAGGTGCCACAGTATTGCCACCCTGCGCGGCGGTCAGCAGGCCTTTGTGCCCTGGTGAAATGTCCGCTGCTGTGCAGTGCGCCGTTCAGGGGCGTGTGGTTAGCTGTGCGGATGAGCAAGAAGGGCACGTCCGTGGACTGGGATGGAGCTGTAAACGCATGGCGCATTTCGGGCGGCATTTACCGGATGGGACGCCGCGAGTGGCTCACCGCAGCGGGGTGGAAAGAGGCGTTCGACGACGGCGTCCGCACCGTCGTCGATCTCCGCAACGCAGTTGAGGCGCGGCGCCGGAGCAATGACCCCGAGGTGCCGGCCGCGGCCTGGGCGGGCATCGACGTGGTGCAGGCACCCACGGAGGAACCGGAGGATCCGCGGTTTACCGCCGTCACCGGTCCCTACCTGAACGACCCCGCGCACTACGCCGAGAATGCGCGCCTTTTCCCGGAAAAACTGGTGGGCGTCTTCCGGGCCATTGCCCTCGCCGCGCCCAAAGGGGATGTGGTGCTGCACTGCGCCGCCGGCCGTGACCGGAGCGGTTTGATCGCGGCCATGGTCCAGGACCTGGCTGGTGACTCGGACGAGGCTATTGCCGAGGGCTACCGGCGGGCGGCCCGCGGGATCAACGAGCGCTACCGCACCCATGGTCCGCCGCACGGCCGGGAGCGGTACCTGACCGGGCCGGAGCTTGAGCCCCTGCTGGAACGGCGCGGGCTCGCGGTGGTGTCATTTGTCCGTGACCTCGGAACCCGTGGCTATCTCCTGGCGCACGGGTTGCGGGAAGCGGAGCTGGATTCCGTTTCCGCCTTGGCATGCCGAAAGATACCCTTGTGACTTAAGTTACTGATGTGGCTGTTGATATTTGATGTCGGCGGCCGCGGTCGCAGGGCGCCTGCACGCAGGCGCGGATGAGTGGAACGGCGAACCCCCATGAAGAGAATCTCCGCGACAGGAGCCATAGCCGCCGTAGTGCTGTCGTCCGGGTTGGCTGCCGGCCCCGCAGTGGCTGTTCCGGCGCCGGCCACAACTAGCAGCCCCGTGGTGGCTCCTGCGCCCCAGGGCTCCGGCGCCGCCGGCACGGCTACGGGCAACGAGGCGGTTTCCGGCGCCCCGACTGCTCCTGTCAACGCGGCTGGACCCTCCGAGGCAGGCCTTGCTGAAGCGCTTCGCCGGGATCTTGGCATCAGCGTGGCCGAATTCAATGCTGCCGGTGAACTCGGCCGGCGGGCCGCCGGCGCCGCGCCCACCCTTCGGGCCTTGCCTGGCTTCGTTGGCATCAGCCTGAAAGCCGGCAACATCAGGGTGGAAGGCGACGGTCCGGAGCTTCAGGCCGCGGTGGATGAACTGAACCGCTCCGGCCCGGCCGCCTTTGTACTGGTTCCCCCGACGGTCACCCTCCCGGCCACGCCGGCTGTCCCCACCGCCTCCCCGGCGGTCAAGGACACGCCTCCGCCGGCGAACGGGCTGGTCGCCGCCGACCTCGACCAGCTGTACAAGGCCTATGTCCGCGACGTTGGCACCCAGGGCCTCCAGGCGGTTGCCTACACCGACGGTCATTTCGTCATCCGGACCGGGCCCGTCAACATCGCAGAGTCCGGGACCCCGGGCAACCAGCCGGACCCGGTTCCTTCCGCCGGCGAGCCGTCCGGAACCGGCAAAATGACGCCGGCACAGTTCGTTGCGCGGTACGCCAACGTGAAACTGGAGAAGGGTGCTTCCCTCAAGACCGAGGGGGACCTCCTCGGCGGCCAGGGATACTACGTGGACAGCGCCGCCATCTGTTCAGCCGGTTTCAGCGCGTTCAGTCCGGCCGGGCTGCCGCTCGTCCTGACCGCCGGACACTGTGCCAGGGATGGATTGGCGCGGCAGGCGTCAGTGGAACCTCCCGGGTGGGCGCCCGCGAGCGGGCCCGGCGCCCTGACGCCTCAGCCGTTGCCTCCGCTGTCACCCCTGGGCAGCTTCGGGTTCAGCCAGTTCGGCGGCCCCGGGAACTCGGCAGCGGCAGACGGATCCGTGGCAGGGACCGACATCGCCGTCATCCAGGACATCGCGCCTTCCGTGAACCCTGAGCCTTCCACCACTACCTGGGGCAATTCCAGGACGCCCGATCCTGTCAGGATCGTGGGAACCATAGCGCCCTTCCAGGGCCAGGACGTCTGCAGGTCCGGACGGACGTCCGGCTGGAAGTGCGGCACGGTGGATGCGGTGGGCATCTGGATGATGCCGGGCCAAAAGAGTGTTCCGCCCAACTACGACAACGACCTCCGGCCGGTCCGTGCCTTCGATTCATCGACGGTCACGTCGGCGGGCGGCGACTCCGGCGGCCCGTGGATCAGCGGCAACTTTGCCGTTGGTACGCACACCGGTGCCGAAAGCCAGAACGGCGTCCAGACGCGGGCCATTGCAGCCACCCTGGAGGATGCCCTTGCCGTGCTGCCCGGCTACCAGCTGGAAGTATTCCTCAACAAGCCTGCCGTCACGGCCCCCGCACCCGGGAAGGCCTACCAGCCGGGCCAGGTGATCAGCGGCCAGGTTCCCGCTGCTCCGGCATCTGCGGTCGCCGCCGGATCCACGGTCCGGGTCACGTTCCAGGCTAAGGAACCGTTCGAGGTGCCCGTGCATAATGACGGGACATGGAGTTTCACGGCGCCGCAGGGTACGGACACGCTGCGCTTCACGGCAGAAACCGTGAACGGGTACAGCCGGTCGGGTGCCAACAGCTTTGAGTTTGCGTCCGCTGCAGCGGCACCGGCCGCCCCGCCGGCAAGCCCGGCACCGACTGAGCCACCGGCAAGCCCCGCACCAGGCAACATTGCCCCGGCCACACCCGCCCCGGCCGCGACCGACCCGATCACCCCGGCCGCGACCGACCCGGCCCCCGCAGACCCGTCGCCTGCCCCGCCGTCGGCGAGTCCCGTCGTCGTACTTCCGCCGGCAACCAGCCCCGCTGCCAGCGCTCCTGCGGGCCTTGCCAACACGGGCGGAAACGGTGATCGCGCCGGCGGCGGCCTGGCCTACACGGGATCAGCCGGGCTCATCCCCGCAGCGGCTGCTGCCGCGGGCGTCCTCGCCGTCGGGATTCTGCTGACAGTGCTTGTGCGCCGGCGGAACCGGCGGCCTTCGCGGTAGCCGCTACGGGCCGGCCTACAAGGACCGGCCCGTAGCGATGCCGAGGAAATGGCGCTTCGCGCCTCCCGGTTGCGTTGGCCTCAGTGGCGCCCGCCGCACCTCTCTTTGCCGTCAACCACCTGGACAGCCACGTCCAGCGTGCCGTCCGCCAGGCTTCCCCAGGCGTAGACGATGGTGTTCTTCCCGGCTTCGACGGTGATGTCAGCAGGGCCGATCACCGGGTCGGTGGTCCCTGCCGCTGCCACCGAGGCTGAAACCGTGCCGGCCTTCAGCTTCAGGGTTGCCTCGTCCGGGTTGCTGAGGCCTTCAATTACGGCGGTTCCGCCAGCCAGTACGTCCACCGCGGGCGCTGCGGCGACGTGCCGGACCGTCAGCTTGCCCTTCGTGTCATTGCCGGGGGCCTTGGTGTCGTTGGTGAAGAGGGTCGCCGTGGGGGCTCCGCCGGCGTCAAGGTGCGCCACTGCCGTGTAGTTGCGGCCCTCGTCGAGCTGCACATCCACCGGGCCGATCACCGGATTGTCGGCGCTGGTGGCGTCCGAAGCGGTGATGGCGATCTGGTAATCGCCGGCGGCCAGTTCCAGCGGTCCGGCCAGGGTGCCGGGCGTGAAGTCATCAAGGGTGAGCTCGCCGTTCACCCAGACGTCCACGGTCAGGCCGGGTACCCCGTGCAGGACGGACAGCTGGGCGGGGTCGTCATCGTGGTGCCAGTTGCCGGCCTGGGCGGGAGCGGCGAAGGCCAGTGAAGCAGCTAGGGAAAGTGCTCCGGCGGCGTAGGTTATTTTGCGCATGTCGAACTCCTTGGGGGATGCCCGGTATCCGGGCTGGTGATGCTGACACGCTTATTACCTCTGGAAGGCCGCCCATGGATGCACGGCCGGGGATTTTTTTCAGTTTTTTCGCTTCATCAGCAGGTTGGTGATGCGCAGCGTGCACAGCCGCTGGCCGGCCTCGTTGGTGATGAGCACCTCGTGCGTGGTCAGCGTCCCGCCCAGGTGGATGGGCGTGGCGGTAATGGTCACCTGGCCCTCGCGTGCGGAACGGTGGTGCGTGGCGGAAACGTCAACGCCCACCGCCGTCTTGCCCATGGTGCTCGCGTGGATGACGGCCGCCCAGGACCCCACCGCCTCGCCCACGGCCAGCGAGGCGCCGCCGTGCAGCAGCCCAAACGACTGCCGGTTGCCCTCCACGGGCATGGTGGCCACCACGCGCTCCACTGACTCCTCCAGGATTTTTACGCCCATCTTCTCGTCCAGCTCCCCGAGGGTGATTTTCCAGAACTCATGCTGGTTATCGGAAGCATCCTGGGGCGACGGGGCGTTCATGCGTTCTCCTTTGGGTGGCCAATTCGTTCCTGGCCTTCTAGTGTGCAGCACGGCACTTCATGTATGGTGAATATATTACCGAACGGACGGTCAGTAATGGCCGCCCTGTTTGCCTGCCCCCTTGTTGGAAGGACCGTCAACGATGACCACCACAGCCACAGCTCCCCAGGCCACGGTCGACACCGTGGAGACAGTGCCCAGCTTCGTCATGGACGCATGGTGGACGCCCGACGCCGGCTCCTCGGCTTCCGCGGTCCCCGTCCGGGATGCGAGCACGGGGGAGGTCCTGGCCAAGGTGAGCACGGAAGGCCTGGACCTCGCCGCCGTCGTGGAGTACGGCCGCACCACCGGCCAGACTGAACTCGGCAAGCTGACCTTCCACCAGCGCGCCCTCAAGCTCAAGGAGCTGGCGCAGTACCTCAACGCCCGCCGTGAGCACTTCTACAACTTCTCATTCCAGACCGGCGCCACCAAGATCGACTCCATGGTGGACATCGACGGCGGCATCGGCGTCCTCTTCACCTTCGGCTCCAAGGGCCGGCGCGAGCTGCCCAACTCCCAGGTGGTGGTGGACGGCCCCATGGAGGTGCTGTCCAAGGACGGTTCCTTCGCCGGCGAACACATTTACACCCGCATCCCCGGCGTCGCGGTTCAGATCAACGCCTTCAACTTTCCGGTCTGGGGCATGCTGGAGAAGTTTGCCCCCGCCTTCCTGGCAGGCGTCCCCACCATCGTCAAGCCGGCCACCCCCACGGGCTATGTTGCGGCCGCCGTGGTCAAGGCCATCGTGGAATCGAACATCCTGCCCAAGGGTTCGCTGCAGCTCATCTCCGGTTCCGTCCGCGGGCTCCTGGATGTACTGGATTACCGCGACCTTGTGGCGTTCACCGGGTCCGCCTCCACGGCCAAGTCCCTCAAGTCCCACCCGAACGTGGTGGAGGGCGGCGTCCGGTTCACGTCCGAGACCGACTCCCTGAACGCCGCCATCCTGGGCCCCGACGCCGTGGAGGGGACCCCGGAATTCGACGCCTTCGTCAAGTCCGTGGTCACCGAGATGACCGTCAAAGCCGGCCAGAAATGCACCGCCATTCGCCGGGCCATCGTGCCGCAGGAACTGGTGCCCGCCGTGTCCGCAGCCATCGGCAAGCGCATCGCCGAGCGCGTGGTCCTGGGCGACCCCCGCGGCGAAGGCGTCACCATGGGCGCCCTCGCGTCCGTGGAACAGCTGGAGGACGTCCGCGCCGCCGTGCAGTCAATGCTCGACGCCGGCGGTGAGCTGGCGTACGGAACGCTCGATTCGCCGTCGGTCACCTCCGCCGACGGAACCACCGGGGTAGTGGACGGTGGGGCCTTCATGGCTCCCGTGGTCCTGAACTGGGACAACCCGGAAGCTGAAGCCATCCACTCGCTGGAGGCCTTCGGGCCGGTATCCTCGGTGATCGGCTACAAGGACCTGGCGGACGCCGTACGCCTCGCCGCCCGCGGTGGCGGCTCACTGGTGGCCTCGGTGTGCACCAACGATCCCGAGGCGGCCCGCGAGCTGGTCACCGGCATCGCGGCCCACCACGGCCGCGTCCTGATGCTGAACCGCGAGGACGCCCGGTCCTCCACCGGCCACGGCTCACCCGTTCCCCACCTGGTCCATGGCGGCCCCGGACGCGCGGGCGGCGGCGAGGAACTGGGCGGCATCCGGTCCGTGCTGCACCACATGCAGCGGACCGCCATCCAGGGCTCCCCGAACATGCTCACCGCGGTCACCGGTGTGTGGCACACCGGGGCCGACCGCAACTTCACCGTGGAGACCGAGGGCGCGCATCCGTTCCGGAAGCACCTGTCCAGCCTGCGGATCGGCGACGCCGTCCGCTCGGACCTGCGGCAGGTCACGCTGGAGGACATCACGGCGTTCGCGAACTCCACGGGTGACACGTTCTACGCCCACACCAACCAGGAAGCGGCGGAAGCAAACCCGTTCTTCCCGGGCATCGTGGCGCATGGCTACCTGTTGCTGAGCTGGGCCGCCGGACTCTTCGTGGAGCCTGCGCCGGGCCCGGTCCTGGCCAACTACGGGCTGGAGAACGCACGCTTCCTCACCCCGGTTGCCGCCGGCGATTCCATCCGGGTGACCCTCACCGCCAAGAAGATCACCCCGCGCGAAACCGACGAATACGGTGAGGTGGCCTGGGACGCCGTGCTCACCAACCAGAACGACGAGATCGTGGCCACCTACGACGTCCTCACCCTGGTCGAGAAGTAAACCGACGCCCCATCACTTCCTGCCGGTTTTTCCCAAACGCCCCATCACTTCTTTGAGGAAAGTGATGGGGCATTTGGGTTTGGTGGGCGGGAAGTGATGGGGCGTTCGGGTTTGCTGGACGGGAAGTGATGGGGCGTTTGAGGGCGGTTCTTTTTGGGCCTGCCGGGCGTAGGATTCTGCCCGTAGGAGGTGGCCCAATGACCCTGAGAATGAACACAGCCACAACCATCCTGCCGGTTGATGATGCAGCCCGCGCCCGCAGTTTCTACACGGAAAAGCTGGGACTCCCGCACCGTGGCAAAACGGAGGACGGAAGCGAACTGCTCGGCGCCGACGGCGGTCCGCTGCTGCAGCTGATGCCGGTCTCGGATGGCAGGCACTCGTACCATACCGCGCTGAGCTTTGAGGTCGCCGATATCGAGGAAACCGTCCGTGACATGGAGGCACGGGGCGTCATTTTCCAGGACTACGACCTGCCCAACCTCAAGACGGAGAACCATATCTGCACTACCGGCTCGGAAAAGTGCGCGTGGTTCATGGACACCGAGCACAACATTCTGTGCGTCCACGAGAACCTGAGCGGGAAGCTGGAGTACCAGGTCTAGGCCTGCCGGCAAACGCGGCTCCGCCGTTAAACACAGCAGCAGGGGTGCCCGGGTCGGATCGGGGCACCCCTGCTGCTTGTCTCTGTCCGGAGGTCAGCTTTCGGCGCCGCCGTGCAGGCCGTCGTCGCTGCTGTCATCCTCGCGTCCGGTGCCGCGGCCTTCTTCGCTGCGGTCCGAGAGGTCCATGTTGCCGCGGGCCTCGTCCATGGTGGGGCCGCCTGCCGGAACGCTGTAGGTGTCGGGGCGGATGCCGTGCGACTGTTCCTCGATCAGGGCCTGCTCCTCGCTGAAGCGGATCGCGTTGGCCTCGTCGCCGGCGTCGCCGGGAATGTCCTCACGGAGCTTGGACGGGTCTGGGACGATGTATCCTGCGTCCGGTTCTTCCTTGGGGTGGCTCATGTTTCTTCCTTCCTATCGGGTGGTTGTAGTGGCAGGCCGGTCGGTGAGGTCAACCTTGATATCCAGGTTTTGGTCGCCCCGCTTGACCTTGAAGCCTACGGTGTCGCCGGGGTTACGCTTGCGCAGTTCCGCCAGGAGCTTTTCGGGCGTGGTGAGCTCAACGCCCTCCATGGACTGCAGGACGTCCCCGGGGCGGATTCCTGCCTTGCCTGCCGGGCCGTCCGTGTCCGCGGCGAGGACCACCACTCCGGATCCTCCCTGGATGCCCAGCTGGGCGGCGATCTGGGCCGTCAGTTCGCCCGGGGTGAGGCCCAGGTAGGCGTGCTTGGCGGTGCCGTTGGCCAGCAGTTCCTCCGCCACGTCTATTGCGGTGGCGGCCGGGATGGCGAAGCCAAGGGAGACCGCCCCGGCTGACGGCGGGATGTACGCCTCGCTGATGCCGATCACCTCGCCGCGCATGTTGATCACGGCACCGCCGGAGTTGCCGGGGCTGATGGGTGCGTCCGTCTGGATGAGGTCCACCAGGGCGAGGCTGTTGGATGCGGAGCCTGGAATGGAACGGTGCAGCCCGGAAATGATGCCTGCGGTGGCCGTGTTCTCGAATCCGAGCGGGGAACCCAGGACCAGTGCGCCTTCGCCTACCTTGGGCAGGGTGCTTTGGTACGTGGGTTTCGGCAGGCCGGTGCGCTTGGCCTGCACCAGGGCCAGATCCGTCACGGCGTCGCTTGCTTTGACTGTCCCTTCCACGCGCTGCCCGTCGGCAAATCCAACCTCCACGGTGGTTGCGCCCCGGACCACGTGCTCGTTGGTGAGGATCAGTCCGTCGGCGGAGTAGACCACGCCGCTGCCCAGGCCGCCCTGGGTGAAGATGGTGACCACTGATGGGGAGAGGTTTTCCACGAGCTGGGGCAGGTTGCCGGCTGCGGTTCCGGAGTCCGGGCCTGCGCCGGCGGTTGGCGCTGCCGAAGCGGAAGTCCCGGAGGCCGGGGCCGACGGCGATGGCTGGCCTGGGGAGGAGGTGCCAGGGGTTGGGGGAGCAGGCGAGCCGGTGCAGCCGCTAAGTGCCAGGGCTGCGGTCAGGAGTCCGCCCGCGAGTACTGTCCGGGGCCGGCATGAACGCCGTGGATCATTGGCCTGGCTCATTCAGGACCTCCCTGCGGACGATGGCTTTCTACCACCGTAGCCGGGGAGCCCGCCAAATACCAAGCACGCTTATTAGTTGCCCGCGGACGCGTGGATGCGCGCCCTACACGTCCGCATGGAGGCCGTCGAACGCCATGGTGATGACGTCGTCCGCAAGCCGCTGCGGGGAGAGGGAGCCGCCCGGTTTGTACCACTCCACGATCGAGTTGATCATGCCGAACAGGAGACGGGTGACGGTCCGGGGATCGATGTCCTGGCGGAGCGAGCCCTCATCGCGCGCGGCGGAAATCAGTACGGCCACTTTGTGGTCGAAGGTCCGGCGGCGTTCCAGGGCGTCCCGTTCAATTTCCGTGTTGCCCCGCAGTCGCAGCAGCAGGGTGACGAATGGCAGGCGGTCCACCAGCACGGCCACCGTCTGCCGGAGCACGAACTCCAGCCGGGCGTCGGCAGCCCCTGAAGTGGCCTCCGGCTGCTCGAGGATGGCCTCAAGGCCGCCCAGGGCGTGGTCAAGGGCAAGCTTGAGGAGGTCGCCCTTGGACGGCACGTGGTGGTAGATGGCGGACTTGGAGATGCCCAGGTTGTCCGCCAGGATCCCCATGGAGGTGGCGTCGTAGCCATGGCGGTTGAAGACGTCGACGGCGATGCGCAGCACGGACTGCTGGTCGTAGCCGGGGCGGCCGCGCTTTGCTGTTCCGTTGGCTGCGCCGGGGCTGGAAGTTTCGGTGGTGCTGGGCATAGTGGCTAGTTTCTCACGAACGGTCGGTCGGTCCGGGAGCCGGCGCCGGCCGGGCAGCAACCCGGCCGGCATCGGCTGTGTCCGGCGGCATCTTCCGTTATGCCTTCGGCCGCATGTCGTAGATGCGGCGCAGTTTGCCGTTGGACCGCTCCAACGAGCCCGGCTCCACCACGTTCACGGTGCACGAAGAACCCACGTGGATCTTGATCTGCTCCTTCAGGGTGCGTGCCGCCGTCGTGCTCTGCTCAACGGTGACCGCGTCCCGCCGTTCGATCCGGACCGTCAGCTGGTCCATCCGCTGCCCTTCCGGACGGGTCAGTTCGAGCTGGAAGTGCGGGCTCAGCTCGGGGATGCGGAGGGCGATTTCCTCGATTTGGGACGGGAACAGGTTCACGCCGCGCAGGATGATCATGTCGTCGCTGCGGCCGGTGATGCGGCCCATCCGGCGGTGCGCCGGGCGGGCACTGCCGGGCAGCAGGCGGGTGAGGTCCTTGGTGCGGTAGCGGATGATGGGCAGCGCTTCCTTGGTGAGCGAGGTGAAGACCAGTTCGCCGTGCTCGCCGTCGCGCAGGACGTTCTCCTTGCCCGCCACCGGGTTGAAGGCGTCGATGATTTCGGGGCGGAAGTGGTCCTCCCAGATGTGGCTGCCGTCCTGGGTTTCCACGGACTCGCCGGCGACGCCCGGGCCCATGACCTCGGACAGGCCGTAGATGTCGCACGCCTTGATGTTCATCATGACCTCGAGCTCATGCCGCATCTCCTGGGTCCACGGCTCGGCGCCCAGCACGGCGAACTTCAGGGAGGTGGAGGCGGGGTCGATGCCCATGTGCGCCATGGCGTCGGCGATGGTGAGCAGGTAGGTGGGTGTGGCCAGGATGGCGTCCGGCTTGAAGTCCTGGATCAGCTGGATCTGGCGTTCGGTCTGGCCGCCGGACATCGGGATCACGGTGCAGCCCAGGGCTTCGGCCCCGGCGTGCGCGCCGAGGCCGCCGGTGAACAGGCCGTAGCCGTAGGCGTTGTGGACCTTCATGCCGGGGCGGATGCCGGAGGCGCGGAAGCTGCGGGCCACGAGCTTGGCCCAGTCGGCCAGGTCCTGCTTGGTGTAGCCGACGACGGTGGGCCGGCCGGTGGTGCCGGAGCTGGCGTGGATCCGGGCCACTTCATTCTGCGGCACCGCGAACATGCCGAACGGGTACTCCTGGCGCAGGTCCTCCTTGGTGGTGAAGGGGAAGTTGCCCAGGTCCTCGAGTTCGCGCAGGTCGGTGGGGTGGATGCCGGCCTCGTCGAACTTGCGCTTGTACAGGGGCACGCGCTCGTAGGCGTAGGCCACGGTGTGTTGCAGCCGGCTGAGCTGGAGGGCTTCGAGCTCGTCGCGGGAGATGGTTTCCTCGCGGTCCAGGCCAGGGTCGATTCCGGCAGCGGCGGGGGTTTCGGGGGCATGCAGGGTCATGATTTTCCTACTTCTTGGGGATGGTGCGGCTGCGTCCGCGGAACTCGGCGATGAGCTCGCCCGGGGAGCTGGGCTGGCCTTCGGCGGCCGGCGCAGCGGCGTCGGCGGCGAAGATCTGGATGTCGTACAGGCCGCTGCGGCCGGCGCTGGAGCGGCGGTCGGCCACGGCGGTGAGCACCTGGCCCCGGAAGGCGGGCTTGAGGAAGTTGATGTCGACGCCGGAAGCGACGGTGATGGTGCCTTCCTCGCCGGGTGCAGGGTGGATGGGGTTGCACGCCAGGGCGAAGGCGGTGTCGCCGAAGGCGAAGATCATTCCGCCGTGGGCCATGCCGAAGCCGTTGAGCATTTCCTGCCGGAGGGTCATCCGGATGGTGGCGTGGCCGTCGCTGAGGGCGAGGACCTCAATTCCCATCCATTCGGAGGCGTAGTCGTTTTCCAGGATGGGGTGGGTGGCCCCGGAAAGTGTCGTTTCAGCCATGCGTCATTGCCTCCAGCTTTATTTACCGAATGTTCATTAGGTAATCCCATGAGGGGGTCCGGTGTCAAGGGGAGGCGGGATAAGGCGCGACGCCGGGGCACACCTTGCGCGGCTGGCTCGCCCCTTCATCGATTGCTCCGTAACTGCCGTTTTCAGCGCTCAAAACGGCAGTTACGGAGCAGTCGACGCCGGGTCAGGCGCCCCGTGCACGGTCGCGAAGTGCAAGGATGGGGGTACCGGCACCAGCAAGAACAGCAAAGGGCGGACCATGGCCAAGGGCATCTACGTCAGCGCAACCACCCCCGGCTCGGGCAAGTCCCTTGTGGCACTCGGCCTGGCGGACACCCTCCACCGGCACGCGGACAGGATCGGCTTCTTCAAGCCTGTGGTCCATGGGCCCTCGGCTGCCGATGACCCCATGGTGGCCCTGATGAAGGCCCGGTTCGCCCTGGATGACGAGCGATGCCGCGGCGGCCTGACCTACGACGAGGTCCGTACCCTGCTCGCGGAAGGAAACCGGGCGGAAATCGATGCCCGATGCGTGGAGATTTTTGCCGACATCGCGCGCCACTGCGACGTGGTAATCGTGGAGGGCACTGACCTGGTGGGCCAGGACTCCGCCGTCGAGTTCGACCTCAACGCCCGGCTGGCGAACAACTTGGCCACGCCCGTGGTGGCCGTGGTGGGCGCCAAGGGCCGGACCGTCCCGGAAACCGCCGCCGCCGTCGAAGTTGCCCGCAAGGAACTGGCCGCCGAACGGTGTGCGCTGCTGGCCATCATGGTGAACAGGGCCAGCGCCGGCGACCTGGACGCCATCGCGGCTGCCCTGAAACCCGGCGCTTCCGGCCGCCCGGTGTACATCCTGCCGGAGCTGGAGGAGATCGCCCGCCCCACCACGGGAGAAGTGGCTGCGGCGCTGGGCGTCCGCCAGATCGCGGGAACGCCGGACATGGAGCGGGACGTCAAGGACATCAAGGTTGCCGCGATGAACGTGGGCAACTTCCTGAACGTGCTGGACGAGGGCGCCCTGGTGATCGTGCCGGGGGACCGGGCGGACGTGATGGTGGCCTGCCTGGCCTCGTCCTTCTCGCCCGAATTTCCGGTGGCATCGGCGCTCATCCTCACAGGCGGCCTGGCCCCGGACGCCAACATCTACCCGCTCCTGGCGCAGGCGCCGTTCCCTGTCTTTGCCGCGGACGAGGACACCTACCAGACGGCCCGCCGGGTGTCAGAGGTGCGTAGCGAAATCTGGTCGGGGCACCGGCGAAAGGTGGCCTCCGCGCTGGGCCTCTGGTCCCGCCGGGTGGACGAGGCCGAGCTGGTGGAGCGGCTGCATTTGCCGCGGGCGGAACGGATGACGCCGCTGCGGTTCCTGCATGACCTGATCGAGCGGGCCCGGGCCCAGCGCCGCCACGTGGTGCTCCCGGAGGGGACCGACGTGAGGATCCTGCGGGCCGCCGAGATCCTGCACCGCCGCGACGTCTGCGACCTGACGCTCCTGGGCCCGGAGTCCGACGTCCGGGAGCTGGCAGCCGCCAACGGCATCGACCTGTCCGGCATCACTGTCATCGACCCCGCCACCTCGGACCTGCGGTTCAAATTCGCCGAAAAGTACGCGGAGCTGAGGGCGCACAAGGGCGTGGACCTGCCCAAGGCGCTGGAGATCATGCAGGACGTCAGCTACTTCGGCACCATGATGGTCCAGCTGGGCGTGGTGGACGGGATGGTGTCTGGTGCCGCCCACACGACGGCGCACACCATCCGGCCGGCCCTGGAGTTCGTGAAGACGCGCGAGGGCGTGAAGATCGTGTCCTCGGTGTTCCTGATGCTGATGCCGGACCGGGTGCTGGTTTACGGAGACTGCGCCGTCAATCCGGACCCGAACGTGGAGCAGCTGGCGGACATCGCCCTGGCCTCGGCGGAGACCGCCGCCCAATTTGGGGTGGAACCGCGGGTGGCCATGCTGTCCTACTCCACCGGAGGCTCCGGCGCGGGCGAGGCCGTGGACGAGGTGCGGCAGGCCACCGAACTGGTGCGCGAGCGCCGCCCGGACCTCGCCGTGGAGGGCCCCATCCAGTACGACGCCGCCGTGGACGCCTCCATCGCCGCGTCCAAGATGCCGGGTTCCTCCGTGGCCGGCCAGGCCACGGTGTTCATCTTCCCGGACCTGAACACCGGCAACAACACGTACAAGGCCGTGCAGCAGAGCTCCGGGGCCGTGGCGGTGGGGCCGGTCCTGCAGGGGCTGCGGAAACCGGTCAACGACCTCTCCCGCGGCTGCACAGTTGAGGACATCGTGAACACGGTGGCCATCACGGCCATCCAGGCCCAGTCCCCAGCGCAAACACAGGCCCCAGCGCAGGCTCCAGTGCAAATACAGTCCCCAGCGCAGGCGAAAGCCACGGCGGAGGCACTGGCCTCCTAGGAGACCAGGCAGAAAAAGGACGACGCCGGCACCTTGGCGGGTGCCGGCGTCGTCCATTTAGTGGGCTGGGAAGTGGGTCCCTAGGCGGCTGCCTTGACCTTCAGCGGCTCGATCCTGCCGATGACGAACAGGTAGTTGGCCGCGCCGATAAGGGAGATTGCGCCAATCACGGCCAGCGGTGCCACGAAGGATCCGGTCTGGTCCACCAGCACGCCGATCAGGATGGGCGTGAAGATGCCGGCCAGGTTCGAGGCGAAGTTCTGGAGGCCGCCGATCGAGCCCACGTGGCGGGAGCTGGGGGCGACGTCGGCCGGCAGCGACCAGATGCCGGTCGCGGCCACCGTGAGGCTGGAGTAGGCGACGGACAGCAGGGCCAGGGCCATCCAGGCTTCCGGAACCAATGCGGCGAACATGATGACCGAGCCGCCGGCCAGGCCGCCGGCGATGGCTGTCTTGCGGACCTTGCTGACCGGTGAGCCTGCGCGGACGGCGCGGTCGGCCAGGTATCCGCCGAGCCAGCCGAACAGGACCGCGCAGATGCCGGGGATGGCGCCGAAGAAACCGAGCTTGAGGAGGTCGAAGCCGCGTTCCTTGACCAGGTAGCTGGGGAAGAACGTGATGAAGAAGTAGATGGCGCTGTTCAGGCAGAAGAAGCCGAACATCATGCTGAGGATGGTGCGGTACTTGAAGAGCGAACGCCAGGGCAGCTTGGCTGCGCTTTCGTCATCACTGGCCGCGCCGCGGGCGCCGCCTTTCTGGATGTAGCTGATCTCTGCCGCGTTCGCGCCGGTGTGCTCCTCCGGGCTGCGGTAGTACTTCCACCAGACGGCGGCCCAGATGATTCCAAGGATGCCGATGATGATGAAGACCGCATGCCAGGAGGTGAAGGCGACAATCAGGGTGACGATGGGCAGTGCGATGACGGCCCCGACCCGTGACCCGGAGTCCCAGATGCTGGTGGCGAAGGCGCGTTCCCGGACGGGGAACCAGGTGGCCACCACCTTGGCGGCGGTGCTGGGTGCGGGGCTTTCGCCGACGCCCAGGAGGAACCGTGCGGCGAACAGGGACCAGAAGCTGGAGGCTGCCGCCGTCACCATGGTGAAGACGGACCACCACAGTGCGGCCAGGGAGAAGGAGCGGCGGGGGCCCACCTTGTCCACGTACCAGCCGGCGGCGAGCTGGAAGAAGTCGTAGGCCCAGAAGAAGGCAGCGAAGATCAGCCCCTGCTGGGTGGCGCTGAGCTCGAAGTCCTTGCCCATGAAGGGCAGGGCGACGCTGAGGCTGGACCGGTCAAGGTAGTTGATGCTGAGGCCGATGAAGGCAAGCCAGATGATGACCCAGCGCTTGCGGGTCATGAGGCGGGGCTGCCGGGATGGATTGGTAATGGAGATCTTACTTCCGAGCGTAGTCATGCGGTCTCCTTCGACTTATACATGGCTTCGGGTGCGGGGCGCACGGGCGGGAGGGGGAGACGCGGAAGATCTCAGCGCCAAAATCGTATAGGAATCGGGTTAATCATATAGAAAGTGTGACCGGGATCAAGTGCCCTTCCAAAAAAGCCCATCCATGAAGCCTGTGGCGGGGTGTGGCTTATGATTCCCCCAAGCGACTCCCGGCCGAAAAGGCCATGTCCACGCTCCGCAGCAAGTCCAAACCAGTGCAAGAGGTAACCGCGTGCCCCCACGTCAACCGTCCGAAACCTCCCGCGGCAAGGCCGCCGTGCCCGACGTCTATTCGGCGATGCGTGCCTCAATCCTGGAAGGCGAGATAGCGCCCGGCACCCGGATCAACATTGACGCCGTCGCCCGCAGCCTGGGGGTGTCCCAGACGCCCGTCCGCGAGGTGCTGCAGCGGCTCGAAGGCGACAACCTGGTGGTCTACAACCCCGGCCGGGGATACAGCACCACCCCGCTGCTGGACCTGCCGGAACTGCGCTCGCTGTTTGAATTCCGGCTCCTCGTGGAACCGTGGGCGGCCCGCGCGGCCGCTGTTGACCGCCTCGCCAATCCGGCCGGCGCCCTGGAGAAGGAACTGGGCAGCTTCCGGAGCGCCATGAAGCGGAGCAAGGACCTCCGGCAGGACCTGGTGGCCCATGACACCCGTTTCCACGACACCATCCTTGCCGCCTCCGGAAACCCCGTGGTCCGGCATGCCTTTGCCCAGACCCACTGCCACCTGCACACCTTCCGGCTCTATCCGGCGGATGTGGACGGGGCCATTACGGTGGCTGAGCATACGGCGGTCAGGCAGGCTATCGAGGCGTGCGATCCGGAGGGGGCGGAGGCGGCCATGACGACGCATATCCGCAATTCCTTTGACCGCTTTGCGCAGGCCTTTGAGGTCGAACTCGCCCCGCTGGAGGACAGTGGACCGCCGCGCACGCACATCATCACCTAGCTCTCGACGAACAGCCCCGGCCCCGGACGGCCGGGGCTGCTGCGTTTGCGGGGCAGGCCGGCGGTCATGGGTTGACGTGGATCACGTCTCCTATATGATTTTAGAAATTCGTATAGGAATCGAATCTTTCCCTTCTCCAGTTCCGCTCCGAAAGTTGAGATCCATGCCTTCCATCACGTCCATCAACACCCAGGACGTCCGCTTCCCCACGTCCCTTGAGCTCGACGGTTCAGACGCGGTCAACGTAGACCCTGATTACTCGGCCGCCTATGTGGTGATCCGCACCGATGCGGGCGACGAGGGCCACGGCTTCGTTTTCAGCTGCGGCCGCGGCAACGAAATCCTGACCTCAGCCATCGACGCCTACGCCCGTCTGCTGGTGGGCCGCGAGATCGACGAGCTCATCGGTGACCTGGGCGCGGCCTCCAGGCTCCTCATCCATGACTCCCAGCTCCGCTGGCTGGGCCCCGAAAAGGGCGTGACGCAGATGGCCTGCGGCGCCCTGGTCAGCGCCCTGTGGGACATCCGTGCCCGCCGGGAAAACAAGCCCCTCTGGCTCCTCCTCAGTGAGATGACACCCGAGGAACTGGTCAGCGTGGTGGACTTCACCCATATCCGCGATGCCCTCAGCCCGGAGGAGGCACTGGAGATCCTCCGTGCCGGCCAGGACGGCAAGGAACAGCGCACCGCCGAACTCAAGGCCGACGGCTTCCCCGCCTACACCACCTCTCCGGGGTGGCTGGGCTACAGCGACGAGAAACTGGTCCGGCTCAGCAAGGAGGCCGCAGCCGACGGGTTCTCCATGATCAAGCTCAAGGTGGGCGGGGACATCAATGACGACCGCCGGCGCATGGCCCTGGCCCGCGAAGCCGTAGGCGGCCTGCCCATTGCCATTGATGCCAACCAGCGGTGGGAGGTGCCCGAAGCGGTCGAGTGGGTCAATCAGCTGGCAGAATTCAACCCCTACTGGATCGAGGAACCCACCAGCACCGACGACGTCCTGGGCCACGCCGAGATCCGCAGGGGCGTTGCACCGGTCCGGGTGGCCACCGGTGAAGCAGTGCAGAGCCGCATCGTCTTCAAGCAGCTGCTCCAGGCCGGCGCCATCGACGTGCTCCAGCTCGACTCAACCCGCGTTGCCGGCGTCAACGAGAACATCGCCATCCTGCTGCTGGCCGCCAAATTCGGGGTGCCCGTCTGCCCGCACGCCGGCGGCGTGGGCCTGTGCGAGCTGGTCCAGCACTTCTCCTTCTTCGACTACGCCGTGGTGGGCCGCAGCCAGGAAAACCGCATGATCGAATTCGTGGACCACCTGCACGAGCACTTCGCGGAACCCGTCAGGATCGTCGACGGCCGCTATGCCGCACCGGAACTGCCCGGCACCGGCGCGGAGATGCTCAGTGCCTCCCGCACCCGCTGGGAATTCCCCAACGGCGCCGGATGGCAGGAAGTGGGCGACCGCGCCGCCGTCACCGGCGCAGCCCTGGCCCCTGCCGGAGCGGTCCAATGAGCGAAGGAGTGAACGCCGCCGTCGAGGCCGCAGCATCCGCCTTTGAAAAGGGCCGGACCGTGGACCCCAACACCCGCGCGGGTTGGCTCGAAGCCATCGCCGCCGGGCTGGAGCAGGATGCTTCCGGGCTGGTGGAAACGGCCGTCCGGGAAACCCACCTGGGCACCCCGCGGCTGGAGGGCGAGCTCAAGCGCACCGTTTTCCAGCTGCGGCTGTTCGCGGACGAGATCCGCCGCGGCGAGCACTTCGATGCCACCATCGACCACGACGACCCCGCGTGGGGCATGGGGCCGCGGCCGGACCTCCGGCGGTACAACGTGCCCCTCGGCGTGGTGGGGGTATTTGGTGCCTCCAATTTCCCCTTCGCGTTCAGCGTGATGGGCGGGGACAGTGCCTCGGCCCTGGCGGCGGGCTGCTCCGTGGTGCACAAGGCCCATGACGCCCACCGCGAACTTGCGGCCCGCACCGCCCAGGTGGTGACCGATGCCCTGGAAGCTGCCGGGGCGCCGTCGGGCCTGTTCTCCATGGTGACCGGCCGGCAGGCAGGGGAGGCCCTTGTTGACCACCCCCTGGTCAAAGCCATCGGGTTCACCGGCTCCACCGCCGGCGGCCGTGCCCTGCTCACCAGGATTGCGGCGCGCCCCGAGCCCATCCCATTCTTCGGGGAACTGGGCGGGATCAATGCCGTCTTCGTGGCGCCCGGCGCGTGGTCAGCCCGGTGGTCGGAGATCATCAAGGGCTATGCCGGTTCCTTCACCCTGGGCATGGGCCAGTTCTGCACCAAGCCCGGGCTGCTGTTCGTCCCCGCCGGGGACACGGAGGCGCTCCGCAACCAGCTGGGGGAGGCGCTGGCAGGATTCAGTCCCGCCCGGCTCCTCAGCGACCGCCTGCACGCCGGCTACACCGACGCCGTCACCACGCTCCGGGACAGCGGGGGAGTGGAAGTCCTGCTGGAAGGGGACTTTGCGGAGCACCCCGCGCCCACGGTCCTGCGCACCACGGCGGAGGAGGTCCGAAAGAACCCCGCGCTGCTGCGGCAGGAAATGTTCGGCCCCGCCAGCCTGGTGGTGGAGTACCAGGACCAGGCGGAGCTGCCGGAGCTGGCGGCGCTGCTCGAAGGGCAGCTGACCACCACGCTGCAGGCAGAAGAGGACGACGACGTCTCCGAACTCGCTGCCCGGCTGGCGGACCTCAGCGGGAGGGTCCTCTGGAACGGCTGGCCCACCGGTGTGACGGTCAGTTACGCCCAGCACCACGGCGGCCCCTACCCGGCCACCACCTCGAACACCACCTCCGTGGGGACGGCGGCCATCCGCCGCTTCCTCCGCCCGGTGGCGTACCAGTCGTTCCCCGCAACGCGGCTGCCCGAACCCCTGCAGGACAGCAATCCGTGGCAGGTCCCGCAAAGGGTCGACGGCGTCTGGCGGCACCCTGCGCCGGACGCCTCCCGTGACGGGGCCGGGACGGGGGTGTACCAGTGAGTCCGACACCCGCGGCAGTCCGTTCCGTGCTACCCGAGGACGCCGACGCCGCGCTGCTCATCGGCCGGGTCTGGGATGGTGAAACGGGCGGTCCGCGCGTGGTGGCCGTCAGCGGAGGGACCGTCTTCGACCTGCACCGTCTGGCCACCACGGTCTCCGGCCTGCTCGAACTGCCGGACCCCGCCGCCGCCGTCCGCTCTGCCCTCCTGGATCCAGACCTGGCCGAACCCCGCTGGGCGACGGCCGACGTCGTCAATGCCTCCCTGGCCGGGGACGGCAGGACGGTGGATGCCGCCGAAACCAGGCTCCTGGCACCCATCGACCTCCAGGTCATCAAGGCCTGCGGCGTCACGTTCGTGGACAGCATGATCGAACGGGTCATCGAGGAACGCTGCGCGGGCGACGCCGCACGGGCTGCTGAAGTGCGTGAGCTGGTGGGCCGGGCCCTGGGCGGAAGCCTCGCCGACCTGCGGCCCGGATCGGCGGAGGCGGCCGAAGCCAAGCGGGTCCTCCTTGCCGAAGGGCTGTGGTCGCAGTACCTGGAGGTGGGGATCGGTCCGGACCCGGAGGTCTTCACCAAGGCGCCGGTCCTGTCATCAGTGGGACTGGGGGCGGAGATCGGCATCCCGTCGTTTTCGTCCTGGAACAACCCGGAGCCGGAGCTGGTGCTCATTGCCACGTCCGGCGGGCGCGTGGTGGGCGCGACGCTGGGTAACGACGTGAACCTGCGCGATGTGGAAGGCAGGAGCGCCCTGCTGCTGGGCAAGGCAAAGGACAACAACGCCTCCAGCGCCCTGGGGCCGTTCATCCGGCTGTTCGACCGGAATTTCACCCTGGACACGCTGCGCGATGAGGAGATCCTGCTCCGCGTGGACGGCCCGGAGGGGTACCTGCTGGAGGGGCGGAACAGTGTGTCCCGGATCAGCAGGCCCTTCGAGGAACTCGTGGCCGCCACCTACGGGAAGCACCACCAGTATCCGGACGGCTTCGCGCTGTTCACGGGGACCCTCTTTGCGCCCACGCAGGACCGGGACGAACCGGGCCAGGGCTTCACCCACAAGCACGGCGACACCGTCACCATCCGCAGCCGCCACCTCGGTGCCCTGGTCAACCGGGTGGGCCCGTGCGAGGAACTCCCGGCCTGGACGTTTGGCCTCCGCCAGCTTTTCGACTACCTGGCGACGCAGGGCCAGGAGCTAGGGCAGGGGCAGGGCGCCCGTCTGGCCCGTTAGTGGCAAAGGACGACGCCGGCACCCTGGTGGGTGCCGGCGTCGTCCTTTTGCGTGTGGTGCTGTCAGCTGTTGTCCGGCTTGGCCACGCTGTCCGGGTCTTCCTGCTTGGCCGGCTCGTCGGAGAGGCCCTGCGGCGTGAGGTCCAGTCCTTCCCGGTCTTCGGGAGCCTCCGGTGCTTCCCCGGTTTCGGCGGCCTTGAGGTTGCCCGTGTCGTCCAGTGCCGGGTTGGCGCCCTCCACCCCGGTGGGATCGCTCTTGCTTCCGGAATCGGGTTGCGCGTCGAGCGGGGCGGTGCTGCTGGATCCCGTGTTGGTGGGGTCGTTCTCGTCGATCGAATTGGGCTCGTTCGTCATGGAATTGTCCTCTCGGCGTGGTCCAGCCTTGTTTGCCGACTCTATGCACAGGCTGCGCCACTCCGCAAGGAACCCCGCGGTCACGAAAACGGTGCGCCCCGTTCGCTGAGCGCACCCTTCTCGATTTTCCGTTCGCAGCCGTTTCCGATCGACTGCATCTATAGTAAGCATGCTGATGATATTTTTGGCAAGCCTTCCGAAACCCTGCGCTTCCCTGATCTTCCCGTCCGAAATGGTGAAGACGAGGATTTCACGCTCGTCCAGGGACGTTCGGCGAAGTAGCGCTAGCATCGCAGTCATGCCTGGTACAGCCATCTCCACAGCGTTCATCCCCGTCCGGAACCCCGAATCAGCGGCCGGTTGGTACAGCCGCACGCTGGGCCTCACTATCGCAGAGGCCAACACCTTTTCCGCCGTGCTGAACGGGGAAGGAAAGGCATCGGTGACCCTGATGGGCCCGGACAGCGGCATCAAGGCCGAGCCCGGCCTGGCGTGGGCAACATGCAACTTCCTGGTCGATGACCTGGAGGGAACGCGCGCAAGGCTTGCGGAAGACGGTGTTCCGGTGGGTCCCGTTGGGGGTTCCCCGGACGTCTGCCGCTTCTTCACCGCGGAGGACCCGGACGGCAACACGCTGCTGCTGACTGACCGTTAGCCGCGCCACATATAGTGGGGTTGAACTGCAGACGCCAGGCTGAGGAGGCCCCGCATGCTCGTGCTCGTCATCAACTCCGGTTCGTCGTCGTTGAAGTACCAGGTCCGGGACGTGGCCGCCGGGACGGTGCTCACCGAGGGACTGATCGAGAAGATCGGCATGGGCAACGGCGGCGGCGGGGACGGCGAGATTGAGGGCCCGCGGGACCATGCGGAGGCGCTGGAACAGGTGGACGCCGCCATCCACCGCGAACTGGGCGGCCTCGAGCTGGCGGCGGTGGGCCACCGCGTGGTCCACGGCGGCGAGCGGTTTGCTGAACCCGTCCTGGTGGACAACGAGATCACCCGCGCCATCGAGCGGCTCAACCCGCTGGCGCCGCTGCACAACCCGGCCAACGTCCTGGGCATCAGGGCCATCACCAAGAAATGGCCCAAGATGCCGCAGGTGGCTGTGTTCGACACCGCCTTCCACCGCACCCTGCCCGAGCACGCCTGGCGCTACGCCGTCCCGGACGAGCTCTACACCAACCACGGCATCCGCCGGTACGGCTTCCACGGCACCTCGCACGAGTACGTCGCGCGCCGGTCGGCGGTGCTGCTGGACCTTCCCATCGAGGAGTTCGACGGCGTCATCGCCCACCTGGGCAACGGCGCCTCGGTGACGGCCATCCGCGGCGGACGCTCCGTGGACACCTCCATGGGCTTCACTCCGCTCGAGGGCCTGGTGATGGGCACCCGCTCCGGCGACCTGGACCCCTCCATCCTGGTGTTCCTGGGCCGGGCCGGGTGGTCGCCGGAGGACATCGACACCATGCTGAACCGGGAATCGGGGCTGAAGGGCCTGGCCGGCAATAATGACATGCGCTCCGTGGTAGAGGCCTCCGAGTCCGGCGATGAGAAGGCCAGGATGGCACTCGCGGTGGCGTCCTACCGGCTGGCCAAGTACATCGGCGGCTACCACGTTGCCGTCGGCGGCGCCAAGGCGCTGGTATTCACCGCCGGGATCGGCGAGAACTCGCAGCAGTTCCGGGCACACGTGGCGGACCGGCTGGGCGCCCTGGGCATCGAGCTCGACGCCGGCCTGAACGCCCAGCGGTCCAAGGAACCGCGCGTCATTTCCACGCCGTCCTCCGCGATCCCCGTCCTGGTGGTTCCCACTGACGAGGAGCGCGCCATCGCGGAGGCGACTGCCGCCGTCGTAGGTTCCGGCAGCTAGCCGCCACCATGCCTGAGATCCACCTGCCCATCCGCACCGGGCGCCTTGTCCTGCGCCGGTTCAATGGCGGCGACCTGGACGCCTTCCACGCCTACCACTCGCTGCCGGAGACCGCCCGGTTCCTCCCCGGCCCCGCCAAGACGTACACCCAATCCATGGAGCGGGTGGGCCGGTACGCCAACTTTGTCTTCGAAAAGGAAGGCGACTGGGTTGCGCTCGCCATCGAGGCCGCTGATCAGCCGGGCCTGCTGGGCGAGGTGGTGCTTAAATGGCTCCCGGGCCGGGGGCAGGCCGAAGTGGGATGGACGCTGGCGCCCGCGGCCCGCGGCAGGGGCTACGGCACCGAGGCGGCCAATGCGGTGCTGCGGCTGGGCTTCGAGGAACTGGGCCTGCACCGGATCGAGGCCCGGCTCGACGAGCTCAACGGGGTGTCCGCGTCGCTGTGCGACCGGCTGGGCATGCGGCTGGAGGCGCGGCACATCGACAAATGGCACTATAAGGGACAGTGGGCCACCGAACTGGTCTACGCCATCCTTGCCGATGAGTGGCGGATCGGTTCACGCAGCTAGCCCCTACGCCCGGCCCTTGAGGATCAGGTTCCAGTAGATCTTGGGGAACAGGTCCCGGTCCACCACCCAGGACAGCTTGCTTTCGTTCCAGGTGGGTACCCGCGGGATGGTGGGCATGGGCCGGTAGCGGTCATCGAATTCGGCGAACACCACGGTGTCCCGCGACACGGTGAACGGGCACACCGAGTAGCCGTTGTACCTGGCACGCAGCGGTTTGCCCTTGCGGGCCGCCACCAGGTTCTTCGCCAGCACCTTGGTCTGCTTGCGCAGCGCCCCGCCGGACTTGGAATTGGTGGTACCCGCGGCGTCGCCCAGGGACCATACGTTGGGGTACCGGAGATGCCGCAGCGTCTGCCGGTCCACCTCCACGAAGCCGCCCGCGTCCCCGGGAGCCGGTAGGTCCGTGGCCTTGAGCCAGTCCGGGGCCGACTGCGGCGGGACGGCGTTGAGGACGTCGTACGTCAGGTCCTCCGTGGTGTGCGCGGCGTGGTCCCGGATGGTGGCGCGGCGGCCGGCCGGGCTTACCGCCACCAGCTCACTGTTGGTCCGCAGCTCGATCCCGTACTCGGCGATCTTGCGGTCCAGTTCCCGGTCCACCTCCGGTACCCCGAACACGGTGGGGTAGGGCTGCACCATCACCACCCTGATCTTGTCCAGGACCCCCTGTTCCCGCCAGTAGTCGCAGGCCAGGTACATGGGTTTCTGGGCGGCGCCGCCGCATTTGATGGGCCCCGCCGGCATGGTGAAGACAGCTGTCCCGGAGGTCATGGCGCTGAGCAGCGTCCAAGCCTTGGGAGCAAGGTCGAACTCGTAATGGGATGCGCCGTGCGGCGAATGCACGGCCTCGGCCAGCCCCGGCACCGCGTCCCAGTCGTACTGCAGTCCCGGGCACACCACCAGTTGCCCGTAAGCCACCCGGGCCCCTGATTCCAGGCTGACGGTGTTGGCCATCGCGTCCACCCCGACGGCGGCATCCCGGATCCAGGTGACGCCCTGGGGGATGACGGATTGCTGCGGCCGGATGGCCTCCTGGGCCTGCGCCCGGCCGCCGGCAATGTGCGAGAAGAGCGGCTGGTAGAGGTGGTGGTCCCGGGGTTCGATCACGGCCACGTCCTTGACGCCGTAGCGCTGCAGCCGCGCCGCCAGGGAGATGCCGGCATTGCCGCCGCCAATAATCACTACCTCATGCTGGGCAGCCACGGGACTACTTCTTCTCGGTCAGCGCAGATGCTTTGTGCGCTGCCCGGGCGCCCGTCTTGTCCGATTCGACCACGTACTGCGGCTCATCCTCGTTGGCCCGGTGCGTGTTGCCGTCGAGCTCGAAGTCGCTGGTTTTCTTTTCGACAATCCTGCCGTGCGTCTTGCCCTGTGAAGTGTTCCACTCCACATGCGTTCCCTTGCTCAGCGACATCTGCACTCCTTGGCTGGGTGATGCGGTGGGTCTGTGCCGCTCTGCGGCCCGGCTGCCGCCCCGGCGGGCGTCCCCGGAGCCAATCGTAAGCATGATTACGTTGTTTTGGCAGCTACGTGTCCGAACCCCGGGCCCGGCCGCCTGCACCACGGGATGGCGGCATTGACACCGGCCGCGTCCAGGGCCATGCTGTCCCTGCCGGCCACGCCCGGCCGGCATCAGGTGCCCTCAAAGGAGAATGCTGTGCCTGTTGTAGAAGAAAGCGTCGTCATTGCCCGGCCACCGCAGGAGGTCTTCGATTTCCTGTCGAACTTCGACAATGTCGCTGTCTACGATTCCTCGGTGACCTCGTCGGAACGGGTCGGCGAAGGGCCCGTGGGAGTGGGCACCCACGGCCGGGGAACCAGCAAAGTCATGGGACGGCACTTCGACTGGACCGTTGAGGTCAAGGAGTTTGATCCGCCCCGGCGCATGGTGTCCAAATCGGTGGAAGGGAAGCTGGACTTCACGGTGACGTTCACCCTGGAGCCTGCCGACGGCGGGACGCGCGTCACCCAGCGGATCGATGCCGCGTCCGGCCTCGGAGGCATCTTCGGCAAGCTGGCCGACCCGCTGGTGGAGAGGGCCCAGGGCCGGACTGTCCGGGCCAACCTCGAAACCCTGGCGGAATGGATGGCCGAACACCCGCAGCCCTGATCACCCGGCAGCGGCCAGCGTTCGACGGCGGCTGGAAGCCTCCGCCTGGCTCAGCCCGGGCCTACCTGGGGCCGGCCCCGGGAATCAGCTCGGTGGCACCCAGGGCATCGGCGATGAACGCGTAGTCCCAGGCCCGCTCACGCCACTGCACATAGCGGCCGGACGCGCCGCCGTGGCCGCCATCCATCTCGATCTTCATGACAACCGGCTGGGACCCCGTGGTCTTGTTCCGCAGCTCCTGCACCCATTTGGCCGGCTCGACGTAAAGGACGCGGGTGTCGTTGAAGGACGTCACGGCGGCGATCCTGGGATAGGCCACCTCCCGCACGTTCTCGTAGGGCGAGTAGGACTTCATGTAGGCGTAGGCCTGCGGATCCGTGATGGGGTTGCCCCATTCCTCCCACTCCAGCGCGGACAGCGGCAGGTCGGGATCCAGGATGCTGGTGAGCGGATCCACGAACGGCACCTGCGCCACGATCGCCGCATACTTCTCCGGCGCCATGTTGGCGATGGCGCCCATCAGCAGGCCGCCGGCCGAGCCGCCCAGCGCCGCGATCCGTGCAGGGTCCACCCAGCCGGAGTTTGCCAGCCAGTCGGTGGCGTCCACGAAGTCGGTGAAGGTGTTCTTCTTGGTGAGCTTCTTGCCGTCCTCGTACCAGTGCCGGCCCAGTTCCCCGCCGCCGCGGATGTGGGCGATCACGAACACCACGCCGCGGTCCAGCAGCGACAGCCGTGCGATGCCGAAGCCTGGATCCATGCTCATCTCGTAGGAGCCGTACCCGTACACCAGGCCCGCCGCCGTCGAATCCTGCTTGACGGACTTGTGCCGCAGCACCGACAGCGGGATCCGCGTGCCGTCGCCGGCAGTGGCCCATTCCCGGGTGGCCACGTAGTCGCTGCCGTCGTAACCACCCAGCACCGGGCTTTCCTTGCGCAGCAGCAGCTCGCCGGCCGGCTGCTCCGGCGTGGGAAGCACGAAGTCGTAGATGCGCGACGGCGTGAAGTAGGACGTGTAGCCCAGCCGGATCACGGGGGCTTCGTAGTCCGAGCCGCCGACGCCCGCAGTGTAGAGCTCCTCGTCGAAGGCCGGTTCCACCGGTGCCTGCTGGGCGGGGGTGCCCAGGCCGGGCAGCCCCATCACCTGGACGCGTTCGATGGTGTCCTTGCGGATAGACACGATCAGGTGCGTGGCGGTGACGCCCGCGCCGTTGACGCGGACGTCATCGGAATGCCCGACGACGGTCCGCCAGGTCTGCTCCGAGAGCGGCTTTTCCAGCTCGGCGGGGTCAGCCAGGGAGACCATTGAGTTGATGGCGCCGCGGTTGTGCGTGAGCAGGATCTTTTCCTGCCCGTCGAGCAGGAAGGGCTCGGCCTCGTACAGGACGCGTTCGTTGCGCGAAATGACAGTGGTGACGGCGGCAGTGGGATCGTCGAAACGCAGCAGCCGGGTTTCGCTGTACTCCGAGCAGCCGATGCCCAGCACCAGGTAGCGCCGGTCCGCGGACAGCTCGAAGCCCAGCCACATGGCGGCGTCGTCCTCCTGGTACACCACCACGTCGTCGGACACCGGGGTGCCCAGGACGTGCGCCTTCACCTGGTAGGGGCGCCAGGACTCGTCCACCACGGTGTAGAACAGGCGGGTGCCGTCCGGGGAGAAGGCAACCCCGTAGAAGATGTTCTCGATGACATCCGGCAGCAGTTCGCCGGTGCGGAGGTCCTTGATCCGTAAGGTGAACCGCTCATCGCCGGAGTTGTCCACCGCGTAGGCGTACAGGTTGCCGTCAATGGTGACGGCGGTGCCGCCCACCGAGAAGAACGGCTTGCCCTTGGCCTCCACGTTCCCATCGAGGAGGAGCTCTTCGCCGGGAATCCCTACCCCTGCCTCCACTGCCGGCGGAGTCCAGTCGGCCACTTTGTCCCCGGTGTCCTGCGCCTTCACCCGGCAGTGGATGCCGTACTCCTTGCCCTCTGCGGAACGGCTGAAGTACCACCAGCCGTCCTTGCGGTGCGGGACGGACAGGTCGGTTTCCTGGGTGCGGCCCTTGATCTCCTGGAAGATGGCCTCGCGGAGGGGTTCCTGGTGTGCCGTGACGGCTTCCTGGTAGGCGTTTTCGGCCCGGAGATGCTCCACTACCTCCGGCGACTCCTTGTCCCGCAGCCACTCGTAGTTGTCCACGAACGTCTCCCCGTGGTGGGTGCGCTCGGTGGGGATCTTCTTGGCAACCGGGGGTGCCGGGATCGCAGTACCGGTGGAATCCTGCAGGGAAGTGGAGGTCATGAATTCAATATATAGACCAGCGCCACCACGCCGGTGCCCGTTCGCTACCGGGGGAGAGGGCGAGGAGGAGCGCTGAGGAGGGGGAGGGTGGTTGCGGGCGGACGGCAAGCGTAGTCTGGTCAGTCCAAGGCACATCCGCCCAGTGTGAGAGGGGAAGTTCATGACCATCCCGCCAGTGCACGAACCTGAGCCGTTTCCGCCGGACCCCGGCCCGGAGCCCACGTCCCCGGACCCCACGCAGCCGCGCCCGCCCGGCCCGCCGTCCCCGAATCCGTTCCCCGCACCACCGTCACCGGGGCCGCTGCCCGTCCCGGACCCGGGCCCTGCTCCGCTCCGTCCGGACCCCACCAGGGACTGACCACAAACCTCGGAGGGGCCTTCCGCCGGCTGCGTATGCACGGGTGGAAGGCCCTTTTCCATGCCCGGGCAAGGGCAGGAAAACCACCGCAATCGGCTGCCGCAAACCCTTGCAGACTTGCTGCTCCAGTGCTAAAAAATCTATATCAGCCACTACAGATCGGCTGATACGGAAACTGTGTTGGACCATCTCTTACGAGGAGGGAAGCCATGTTGATGCGAACCGATCCGTTCCGCGAACTGGACAGGCTGGCCCAGCAGGTCCTCGGCACGGCTGCACGCCCGGCGGCGATGCCGATGGATGCATGGCGCGAGGACCAGGAATTCGTCGTGGCCTTCGATTTGCCCGGTGTATCGGTGGACTCGGTGGACCTGGACGTTGAACGGAATGTCCTGACGGTGCGGGCCGAACGCCCGGACCCGGCGGGCAAGGACACCGAGCTGGTCGCCTCTGAACGGCCGCGCGGCGTTTTCAGCCGCCAGCTGATCCTTGGCGACACCCTGGACACCGAACATGTCAAGGCCAGCTACGACGCAGGTGTCCTGACGCTGCGCATCCCGGTCGCCGAAAAGGCCAAGCCGCGCAAGATCGAGATCGAAACGAAGGGGGCAAAGCAGGAAATCGCCGCTTAGTTCCACACAGGACCGGGAGGCGGGCTCATCTGTTGACTGCCTTTTTGGGGCGAATCGCCATTCTGTGCACGCCACAGCGCCAGACAGCGCACCGGCAGTGTAGGCCTTAACCTCCCGCCACGGTGGCCCCCGGCTTCGGCCGGGGGCCATCCACGCGTCCGGGGACACGCGTCCGGGACCTGCCGCCGGTCCCGGCCGCCGGGGCCTTGCGTCAGACGCTGAGCTCCAGCATCAGGGCGGGCAGTTCATCGGCGAGTTCGCGGGCCAGGAATCCCAGCGGCCCCAGCCTGCTGGCCAGCCGGTCCGCTGCCGCCGCGTGCAGGTGGGTACCCCAGCAGGCCGCCTGGGCGCCGGTGGTTCCGCGGGCGCGGAGCCCGGCAATCGCCCCTGCCAGGACGTCGCCGCTGCCGGAGGTCCCCAGGCCGCCGTAGCCTGTGGTGATCTTCCAGAGTTCGGGTTCGTCCGGGTCCGGCCCGGGCGGCCGGGCGATCAGTCCCTGGCAGGTGACCACGGCGCCGTACCGGGCGGAGATCTCGGCGAGGTCCTTTTCGAGGTCCGCCACGTCCCGTCCCAGCAGGATGCCGGCTTCGGTGGGGTTCGGGGTGAGGATCAGCCGGCCGCGCCAGGGGTTCAGCTGGTCCTTGAGCTGCACGAGGGCGCCCAGTGCGTAGGCATCGAGGACGACGGCGGGCCGTTCCGTGCCGTCAGGATCGGAGGCTCCGTCACGGCCTGCCTCGCGCTCCAGCAGCGCCTCGAGCAGTTCGCCGGCGAGGTCGGGGTCGTCCAGCCCGGGCCCGACCAGCAGGGTGTCCGCCCGGTCAAGGTAGGTTTCTATCGGCGCCAGCTCCGGCTTGACGGATCCCCCCGGAGTTTCCGGCAGGCCAATGGCGCCGCACTCCGGCAAGGCAACCCCCAGCTGCACTGCCACCGATTCCGCCACCGCCAGTGTGAGCTTCCCGGCCCCGGCGCGCAGGGCCGAAACCCCGGCCAGCAGCGCAGCGCCGGGAGTGGCCCGGGCGCCGCCCACCACCAGCACGGACCCGCGCGAGTACTTGTCCGCGCCCGGCGCCGGCAGCGGCCATTCGCGCAGGAGTGACGGCGCTACCAGGGTGGCGCCGGAGGAGTCACCGCGGCCTGACACTGGTGTCTCCCGCGTGCTCGGTGACAGCGACGCCCTGCTCCGCCAGGTGGTCGGCCACGTTGAAGCTTTCCAGCGTCCACGGGCCCACCCCTGAGGGCCGGACGAACCGGGTGATCGAGGCGTTAAGGATGGCTTCCGTGGCGGCGAGGTCCAGCAGTTCCTTTTCGCTGAGTCCCTCGAGCACATACCGGAACAGCATGATCACGGCGTCGTGGCACACCAGCATCACCCGGTGGCCGGTGCCCAGGTTGTTCAGTTCCGCCAGCACCGACCGCAGCCGCAGCGCTACGTCGGCCCAGGATTCCCCTCCCGGCGGCCGGTAGTACAGCTTGCCCAGCCATTCCCGGCGCTCGGATTCCTCGGGGTAGCGGTTCTCGACGCCCAGCCGGGTGAGCCGGTCCAGGATGCCCAGCTCGCGGTCGCGGAGCCGCTCGTCGATGCGCACCTCCAACGCCCAGCCGGCGGTTTCCACCGCAATCCCGGCCGTCTGCCGGGCACGCGCATAGGGGGAGGAAACCACTGCGTCCGGGCGGAACTCCCCGGCAATCCGTCCCAGCGCGGTGCCCAGCGCCTTGGCCTGGTCCCTTCCCGTTCCGGACAGGTCCACGTCCGCGTCCCGGGCGGGAACCTGGATGACCTCCACGCCGGCCTCGCGCGCCTCGGTGGCCGCAACGTTGCCTTCGCTCTCGCCATGCCGGATCAGCAGCAGCTCCACCGCCCCGGCCTCCTGGACCGCCTCCGTCAGGCCGTCGTCGTTCGAAGATCCACCGTTCACAAAACCACCCCATCCTCGCCGTGCAAAACCGTGCCTCATGCCGTGCCGAATGCAGGAACACTACCAACGGCGTACCCAGGGGGCGGCGGAAAATAACGGGCGACGGCGGCAGGGCACCGTGGGTGCGCGCGCCGCCGTCGCCATCGCAACAGAACGGGACAAAACCGACGTTACCGTTCGGGCGTCAGGACCTTGGAGAACACCGTGCCGCCGTTGGCGTTGCGGAGGCTCACGGTGAAGCTGTTGTCCTCACCGAGCTGGACGTGCCCGAAGAACTGGTTCTCGCCGTCGCGCGGGGACTCGCCGGCAAAGCGTCCGGTCTTGGAGAACACCACCTCGGGGCCAAACGTGGCGTCCATGGAGTTGGGGCCGAACGATCCCGCCGCGATGGGGCCGGCCACGAACTCCCAGAACGGATCGAAGTCGGTGAAGGCGGCCCGTTCGGGGGAGTAGTGGTGGGCGGCGCAGTAGTGCACGTCCGCGGTGAGCCACACCGTGTTCTTCACGCCGTTGCGCTTGAAGGCACTCAGCACCCCGGCGATCTCCAGCTCACGGCCCAGGGGGGCTCCGGCGTCGCGGTTGGACAGGCTCTCCTGGTTCACCGGGCCGTCCGGGACCACCACTCCCAGCGGGAGGTCGTTGGCGATCACCTTCCAGGTGGCCTTGGACTTGGAGACCTCGCTGACCAGCCAGTCCACCTGCTCCTGACCCAGGATGGCGGTGGCGTACGGTTCCTTGCCGTCGGTGTTGGGAGACTTGTAGGTGCGCATGTCCAGGCAGAAGATGTCCAGCTGCGGGCCGCGGGAGATCTTTCGGTAGATGCGGGCCGGCTGGTACGTGCCGGCGTCGTCGAATGTTCCCGGACGCCAAAGGGCCGAACTGTCGGCGATGGGCATGTTCTCCTGCCAGGCCTGCCGGCCGCGGGCGGCGAGGGTGTTGACGTCCCGCACCGTGTAGCGGGAGTCGTCCAGGATCTGGCCGGGGTACCAGTTGTTGTGCGTCTCGTGGTCATCCCACTGCGCGATCACCGGCACGTCCGCGAACAGGGCGCGCATGTTGGCGTCCATGGAGTTGTAGCGGTGACGGCCGCGGAACTCGGTGAGCGTCTCGGCAACCTTGGACACCTCTTCCGTCACCAGGTTCCGCCACACCTGCCCATCCTTTTCCACCACGGTTTCGGCGATGGGGCCATCAGCATAGATGGTGTCGCCCGAGTGGATGAAGAAGTCCGGGCGGGTCTGGTGCATGGCCCGGTAGCCGCGCATGCCGCCGATCTCCTCGTTGATGCCCCATCCCTGCCCGGCCGTGTCACCCGTCCACACAAAGCTTTGCGCTGACGACGCCGGGACCTCGCCCCCGTTGCTCGTCCCGCCGGTGCGGCCCTTGCCGTTGACCGTCCCGGCGTCCGGCGCCGTGCGGAAGCTGCCGTTGACCGTCTCGCTCGCCGCGCCGCCGTCGTCCTCGAAGCTGATCTCCAGCGCGAAGCGGGTGTTGGACGGCAGGTTCCCGGCGTGGATCTTGGCGGTGAAGTCGGACGCCTGGGTGGCGCGGGGCCCGCGGAGGACCCGCTCAAAGGCGCCGCGACCCCGCAGGACCTGGCCGGCGTCGTCCACTGCCCGCAGGACCGCCGTCATCCGCCCGGCACCCGAGGCGCGGGACCAGAGCACGGCGGAATCGGAGGTGACGTCGCCGGTGGCGATGCCGCTGGGCAGGGTGAGCCGGTTGCGGACCAGCGCGACGCCGGCGGGAGACTGGGTGGCGGCCGTTGCGTTGGCTGCGGGAACGGAGGCCAGCGCGGCGGCGAGGACGGAACTCTTGACGATGGTGCGGCGGGAAACCCCTGCCTGGGAAGACTCAGTCATGTCCTCAGGCTTTCCCGGGCCGGCACACAAATTCTGGCGGCCGGGTGAACCCGGGGTGAGGCGCGGCTGAACAGCAGGCGGCCGCAGCGCCCCACCCGGGCTAGGGCTTCGCGAAGTCGGCGATCCGGCCCTCCCGCAAGGCCGCGCCCACCGCGGCGATGCCTCCGTAGTCCGGGAACAGCACGGACTGCCCGGCCACGAAGCCGGAGCCCAACGTGGGAAGGGTCATTGTGCCGATGGCGTTCACATCGAGGTTCCGCAGGCTGTACGCCAGCATTGCGGCCTGAAGGGGATCGAAGCCCCTGTCCACCGTGAGGCAGCAGGAAGCGAAATCAACCAGCGACCGCACCGCGTTCACGTCATTGAGGGCGCCGCCCGCCGTGAGGCGGCCCAGGATCGCGCGGAGCATGATCTGCTGGTCACGAACACGCTGGAGGTCGCCGTCGGTGAAGGCATGGCGCTCGCGGGAGAACTCCAGCGCAGCCTGGCCATCGAGGTGGTTCACGCCGGCGCTGAAGACATGCTCGGTGTCGATGGTGGACTGGAAGGGAATCGGGACATTGACGTCGATCCCGCCCAGGCCGTCCACCAGGATCTTGAACCCGCCGAAATCGAGCATCAGGGTGTGGTCGATGGTGATTCCCAGCAGCTGCTGGACCGTTGCCGTCTGCATGTCAATGCCGCCGTACTGCAGCGCGGCGTTGATCTTGGCGCTGCCGAACCCGGGGATGTCCACCCAGTTGTCGCGGTTAATGGAGATGAGGTACAGGCTCCGACGGTCGGCAGGGACGTGGACCACCATGAGCGTGTCCGCCCGCTGGTCCTGGGGTTCACCGGTGGCTGCCGTATGCGCTGCGGCCTCGCGTGCCGGGACATCGCGGGTGTCGCTGCCGATGACCAGGATGTTCATCGGGGCCGCGGGCAGGTCAGGGATGGGTGCAGGCGGCGGTGGGGGAGCAGGGGCCGGACGGGGAGTTTCGGACGGCGTGGGAGTCGGCGTGGGTGTGGGAGTCGGGCTGGGCGACTGGGTCTGGGTGGCTGCAGGCTGCGCTTCCTGGCCGGCCCGATTCAGGCTGAAGACCGCGATGCCGGCGGCCACCACCAGCACCAGCGCCAGCAGGGCTGCGATCCAGCGGCGCCGGCCCAGGGTAACGATCCAGGCAGGACGGTGGGAACCGGCTGGGCCCGGTTGCCGGGGCCCGGAGTTTCCGGCGCCGGGCCCGGATGGATCAGAACCGCCTGGGATGCTCATGCCGCCTCCACCTCATTGTGACTGGTGGGATCAGTGTCCGTCCCGCAGGCCCCAGTTGGCTACAGGAGTATCCAAACTGTCACCTGGGAAATGGCCTGCCCGGCCGCCGTGATGCTGCGTTGATGCTCTTCCGCCGCAGGGATTATTGCCCGCCGGCCGGGAAGTTGAGGCGCGCGTGGCGCAGGATGGAGACGATCGCGGGGGCCAGCTGGTCTTCCATCTCCCGGTAGACCTCCGGTGCACGGCGGTACGGGTCCACGATGTCGTTATCCGATGCGTCCGCCGGGAGCGAGAGATGACGCACCCCGGCGGCCCGCGCAGGCAGCCCCCGCCACAGGGCCGCGTTGGCAGCGAGCCCACCCTCGGCGTCGGACCCGTGCGTGCGGGACCCGGCGTCCCCGGAAGACGGGTCCCGGGAAGACGCGTCCCGGGAGGATACGACGGCGGCGGGCTGGCTGTCCGCACCGGCCGCCCGCCGGTCGAGGACGTCGAGCATCCGGGCGAACTCGCGGATGGTGAACGTCCGCTTGAGCAGGGAGGCATCCAGCTGGAGGACCTCTCCGCGGTGCCCTGAGGTCATGGTGAGCACCAGGTCCACGCCGCGCAGGATCTTCGGTGTGAGCTGCCGCGCTGCGAACCCTTCAGGGTCCCCGCCAAAGGTCCGCACAATGTCCGCCGAAATGGGCTGCATGGGCTCGCCTACCAGCGCCCGGGTTCCGGCACTGGCCACCTGGAAACCACCCGGCACCACCTGGTCCAGCCCCGCCTGCAGCAGCCTCTCGGCCACGGGTGACCGGCAGATGTTCCCGGTACAGACAGTCAGGATTCGTACTGGCGCGGAAGTGTCCAAGGAGATGTTCTCTTTTCCCAGCTGGTGCCGGACCCGCTCAGGCCCGTGCCTTTCAACTTAACACGCAACGGCGCGGCGGCAGCCTCCGAAGCCGGGGACCGCCGTCGCGCCGTGCATATCCGCTAGAACGCGGACGTGCGGCTACAGCGTGGCCAGCAGCTGCTTCATCTGCGTGATCTCCGCCTGCTGGGCATCCACGATGTCATGGCCCAGCTTCACCGCTTCGGGAGACTTGCCGGCGCCGATCTCCTGCTGCGCCATGTCGATGGCGCCCTCGTGGTGGCCGATCATCTGCTCCAGGAACAGCTTCGCGGCCTCGGTCCCGGTGGCGGACTTGAGCTTGTCGATGCCGGCGTCGTCCACCATCCCGGACATGCCGTGGCCGGAATGGTCACTCATGGCGGTGGGCGCGCCCCAGCCCGACAGCCAGCCGGTCATCTGCTCGATCTCCGGTGCCTGCGCCCCCTTGATCTTGGTGGCAAGCGCGGTCACCTCCGCCGGCACATCGGACTTGGCCAGGATGATGTCGCTCATCTCCACCGCCTGCGAGTGGTGGGGGATCATCATCTGGGCAAACATGATGTCCGCCTGGTTATGGTCGGCGCCGGCGCTGGGCATCATGCTGCCGGCGCCGGGCATGCTGCTGGACATCGCGCCATGGCTGCCGTGGTCCATGGGCACGCTGCTGCCGGAACCGGCGTTGGCGGCGCACCCGGCCAGGCCGAGGGAAGCGGCCAGGGCAGCAGCAATGGAAAGGGTCTTGAAAGTGGTGTTCATGGTGGTCCTTCAGGGATGTGGTGGAACTGGGCCGCGATGGGAGGCGCAGTCCGGTTTACGTCCGGCTGATGGACAGGTCGCAGGGCGTGGGGCTGGGCGGCAGGTAGTCGTAAGCAGCGCCGGGCCGGCTGGCTGCCGGCAGCAGCGGCAGGACGGCAAGGGTTGCCTGCGGCGGGGAAAGGGTGACAGGGCCGCTGGGCGCCGACGGGATGCAGGGCGCCCCCGATTCCTGCGCACCCGGGCACGAATCACCGCAGGCCGCCGAGGCAAGCTGAGGTTCGTCTGTGCCGGCTGCCGGCAGCGCGTGGCCGGCATGGCTGACGTGCGGAACTGGCCCGTGCGAGGCGTGCCCGGACGTCAGCACGTGCATGCCCAGCAGCCCTGCGATGACGGCCAGGGCGGCGGCGAACAGCCAGGCACGGCGGAAGAGGGACGCCACGGCGCGGGTGGTCATGGCGGTCCCTCCTTCCAATCGGTCTGCAGGGCTCAACGTACCTCGGACGGGTTCAGTTTCATGCGCCGGAGCAGCTGGGCGTTCAGCGCCACCACCACGGTGGACGCGGACATCAGCACCGCGCCCGCCGCGGGGGAGAGGACCACCCCGGCGAAGGCCAGCACGCCGGCGGCCAGTGGCACGGACAGGACGTTGTAGCCGGTGGCCCACACCAGGTTCTGCCACATCTTCCGGTAGCTGGCGCGGGACAGGTCCACCATGGACAGCACGGCACGGGGATCGTTTCCGGCCAGCACCACGCCGGCGGATTCCACCGCGACGTCGGTTCCGGCGCCGATGGCGATGCCCACCTCGGCCCGGGCCAGGGCCGGGGAGTCGTTGACGCCGTCGCCCACCATGGCCACCTTCAGCCCGCGGGACTGCAGCTCGGCCACCTTCTTGTCCTTGTCGGCGGGCAGGACCTCGGCGAACACCTCGTCGATGTCCAGGTCCGCGGCCACGGCCTGCGCCACCTGGTGGGCGTCCCCGGTGACCATGGCCACCTTGATGCCGCGGCGCTGCAGGGCCGAGACGGCCTGCCGCGACTCCGGCCGCACCGCATCCTCCATGCTCACCGCACCCAGGATGCTGCCGTCGTCCACCACGTGCAGCACGGCGGCGCCGCGGTCCATCCATGTGCGCGTACTGGCGGCCAAAGAGTCAGGTTCGACGACGCCGAGCTCGCGCAGGAGCGCCGGCCCGCCCACGTGCACCGTTCGGCCGTCCACGCTGGCCCGCACACCGCGACCGGTCAGCGAGGTGAAGCCGGTGGCTTCGGGCAGTGCCAGGTTCCGTGCCTTCGCGGCCCGCACGATGGCCCTGGCGACAGGGTGCTCGCTGTCGGACTCCACCGCGGCAGCAAGTGCGAGTACGGCGTCGGCATCCGCTCCGCCAGCTACGGCAACATCCTTCAGTTCCGGCTCGCCGGTGGTCAGCGTGCCGGTCTTGTCGAATAGGACCACGTCGATGGTGCGCATGCGCTCCAGGGCCATCCGGTTCTTGATCAGCACCCCGGCACGGGCGGCCTGTTCCGTGGAAATGGCGATCACCAGCGGGATCGCCAGCCCAAGGGCGTGCGGGCAGGCGATCACCAGCACAGTGACCGTGCGGGTGACGGCCTCCGGAACGCTGCCCAGCAGCGTCCACGCGATGAAGGTCAGGACACCGGCGCCGGCGGCAAAGTAAAAGAGGAACGCCGCGGCGCGGTCCGCCAGGGCCTGGGCGCGTGAGGAGGAGGCCTGTGCTTCCTCCACCAGGCGCTGGATCCCGGCCAGGGCGGTCTGGTCCCCAACGGCCGTGACCCGGACCCGGACGCTGCTGTCCGTGGCCACCGTTCCCGCCACCACCGTGTCCCCTGCGCCGCGGGCCACGGTTTTGGATTCGCCGGTGATCATGGACTCGTCGAATTCGGCCTGCCCCTCCACCACGCTGCCGTCGGCCGGCATGCGGGCGCCGGGCCGGACCAGGACCAGGTCACCGGGGCTGAGTTCAGACACGGGAACGGTTTCGGTGCCGTTGTCCGTGATGCGTTCGGCCTCGTCCGGCAGCAGCGCGGCCAGGGCATCGAGTGCGCCCTGCGCGGACCCGAGCGCGCGCATCTCGATCCAATGGCCCAGCAGCATGATGGCAACCAGCAGTGCCAGCTCCCACCAGAAGTCCAGGTCGAAGCCGCCGATCCCCAGGCTGGTGACCCAGGACGCAGCGAACGCCACGGTGATGGCCATGGCGATCAGCAGCATCATTCCCGGCGTGCGGTCTTTCAGCTCCTGCAGGGCGCCCTTGAGGAACGGCTGGCCGCCGTAGAGGAAGATGACGGTGCCCAGGACCGGCGGGATCCAGGCCGAGCCGGGGAACTCCGGCGGCATGTAGCCCAGGAGGTGGCCCATCATGGGGCTGAAGTAGACCACGGGAACAGCGAGGGCCAGGGTCAGCCAGAACCTGTTCTTGAACATGGCGGTGCTGTGTCCGGCGTGCTGGCCGTGGGTGTGGACGGTGTGGTCGTCGTCGCCGTGGATGCCGTGCTCTGCGTGTCCGGCGTGTTGTGGATATGCGGCACCGTGGGCCGGCGGCTCGGTAAGCGTGCCGCTGGGCGGCTGGTGGTCGTCCGGAACGCCCTCATTATGCATGTCGTGATGGTCGTGCATTACTCCTCCTTCGGAGGCAGTCGCTGCCCGGCAATACCAGGGCTGCGGAAAATGTAGGGGCCGCGCCCAAAGGGCGGCCTGTCTCAGGCCAGGCTGTAGCCGGCGTCGGTCACGGCCTGGCGGATGTCGGCGGCAGGAGCCGAACCAACGACGGCCAGCCGGGAGCTGCCGCCAGGCACCAGGTCCACCGAGGCCGAGGTCACGCCCGGGAGGGCGGACACCGCGGTTTCGACGGACCGGATGCAGTGCCCGCAGGTCATCCCTGCCACCGCGTAGTTCCGTTGGGTGGAGGAATCGGCGGGGGCATTGACGACGCTGGCAGGGGAGTCATTTCCGGCAGGTGCAGCCAGGATGCTCGACGGCTGCGCAGCGTTGGCGGGGGCGCAGCAGCTGCAGCCGGAGGACGCGAGGGGGAGTTGGGGACGGTTCCCGGAGTTCATGTCAGTTCCAATCCGTTGAAGGAATCAAGGGGCGCTGGGGTTGAACGGCTGTGAAAGGCCGGTGCAGTCACCGGCCGGGACATACCTCTTCACTGACAACACCGCCACCATACCCCCTGGGGGTATATGAGTCAAGTGTCATAGGGTATGTCCCCGGGATTTCCATAGGACCTACCGCCCTACCTTCCGTCCCCGCGGGCCGCCATACTGGAAGGAGCGAGGACAGAGCCGGCCCGCTGGGGGTTTGGCGTATCCGCGGGAGGTGGACCTGTGACCGAGCTCAGCGACCTGTACACATACTCGAGTGCCCTCGGGGACAGCGAAAGTGATGCCGGCACCTTCAGGGTGGATATTGAACCGGCAGGCCCAATTTTCCACTGGTCGGACGGGATGTACCGGCTGCACGGTTACCACCGCGGCGAGGTGGTGCCCACCATGGAACTGCTCTTCGCCCATAAACACCCGGATGACCGTGAGCGCTGCGAGGAAATCGTGGCGCAGGTTTCCACCACCGGTGGGTTCTTCTGCATGTACCACCGGCTGGTCGATGCCCAGGGCAGGACCCGGCGCGTGCTGACCTCCGGCGAGGCGGTCCTCGGCCCTGAAGGGTCCGTGGTGGCGCTCGAAGGAGTGATGGTGGACCTCAGCCGGACGCTGCAGCGCGAAACTGAACAAACAGCGCGGGAGGCAGTAGCGGGCGCCACGGCAACCCGGACAGTGATTGACCAGGCCCGGGGGATCCTGATGGGCCAGCTGAAGCTTGGCTCGGACGACGCGTTCCAGATGCTGGTGAGCACCAGCAGCCACCGCAACGTCAAACTGGTGGTGGTGGCGGCGGAACTGGTGCAACTGGCCAATTCCCCGGAGGCGCGCACCTACCTGGACCGTGCCGTGCGGGCCATCCAGCTGCACGGCCGGCCGGCCCACACCGGAGGCCGCCGCGCGGGTTAGTGGTGCTCCACCCAGCACGCCAAGATGGTGGTGGATAGCTGATAGGCCAATTGGTTGGGGCTAATGGCATGTGGGCCTACTGCGGGCGGAAGCGCGGACGCGTCCACCTGCAGCACAAAATTGTCCTTTTGGAAGACGGCAGAACCTGCGGTTTCGTAGGCGGGGAAACCCAGGTTGGCCAGCCCCTCGATGGGGGTGGCATCAGTGGCAAGTGCCTGCATGGCATCAAAGTATGTGCGTGCCTTCGCCTGGTCAGGAGCTTCCTGCACGGAAATCGTCAGCGCGCCATCAGCCAGGTGATAGGTGCACGTGAAGGTGCTGTTGGCCCAGGTGCTGACAGTATGCGGATTCTGGCTAAGCGCCAGGATGGTGGTGAGCCTGTCCATCGGCTGGTCTCCACACACCATCTTGGCGGCTTCGCTGGGACCTGCGGTACTTGCTGGAGGGGAGGCGGTGGCGCTGCCGTGGTGGCTGGCATGTTCGTTCCCCGCCGGTCCCGCGGAGGCAAGAGACTCAGACGGCGCCGACGGCCCTGTTGATCCCGCCGCTGCGGCACAACCCGAGAGCAGCAGGGACAGTGCCAGTGGCACCAGCAGGGGAACACGGTTCTTCATGGCTTATCCATCCTTGCCGTCATGTTGTGGCGGCCGATTGTGAGCTGTCCGTTCAGGCTTTGAGCTTGGCGAAAATAACGTAGTTGTCATCGAAGAGGCCGGTGGCGGGGTCATAGCCGTCGCACGTGATGAGCCTCAGTTCCGGGCCTGCCGTATTTCCGTAAACCTCTACCGTAGGGAAACTGTCCTTGCTGTAGAGGGCGCCGCGTTCCACTGTGAAGGTGGCCGTGCTGCCATCGGCCCGCGCGACATTGACGTCGGATCCCGGCGCGAGTTTGCGGAGGTCCGCGAAGACCCCTTTATGGCCGCCGAGGGCATTGACGTGACCCAGAATCACCGACGGGCCGCGCTCTCCCGGAGTTGGCGAGCCGTTGTACCAGCCGGCGGGGGCACCATTGCCGGTGTCCTCCGGCACCTCCAGGGACCCGTTTGTACGCAGGCCCAGGCTGAGCAAATCGGTGCGGAGGCCAATCGAGGGAATGTCCAGTGCCGCGGGTTCGGACCGGGGCAGGGCCGGAGGTTTGACGGCGGCAGGTGCGGTCGCTGCCCCCTGGGCGCCGGGTGCAGACGACGGCGGCGAAGCGCCGGACACGGACGGAGCCGTGACGCTGGAGGGCGGGGTGGAAGCCGAAGGGGCAGACCCGGCGTCGGCCGTTCCGGGAACGGTGCCGCAGCCTGCCAAGGTGAGCAGGAAGAGAAGCCCGGCAGCCGCAGGAGCCAGGAGGCTCCCGCGGCTGCCGGAATTCAGGAAGAACACAGCGTGGTCCAGCCAGCCGGACTTAGGCTGCTGAACCGGAACCGCGGCGGCGGACCACGTAGGCCCCGCCGGCAGCTGCTGCCAGCACCAGGCCGCCACCCAGGGCGAGGGTGCCGGCATCAACGCCCCCCGCCTGCTGGGCTACACCTGTATCGGCGCCGCCCGCCGGCATCTTCATCTGGCCGGCCTTCAGGGTGCCGCACAGGGCGGGAGAGGTGGCGGCGAGCGGGAGGCTCGGAACAAGGTCGGACTTGGCGGCCTGCCCGGCGGGGCTGAGGGTGGCGGGATCCAGACCGTGGACAACCACCACCGCGGTGCCGGCTTCCAGCGCAGCCTTGGTCTCGGCGTTGAGGTCGAAAGTGCGGTCAACGGTGTAGCTGGCCCCCTGGCCGGCGAGCTTTAGGTCAAGGCCTGCGGCGGGGCTGGTGTCGCCGCTGGTGGACAGAGTTGTCACGATCCCGCCGTAGCTGGGGGCGCCCTCGGTGGTGGACACGACCCCGTCGCCGTCCTTGTCGGCCGACGGTGCAGGGCACGTACCCTGGGCGCCGCCGTGAATGTGCTGCACGTGCGGGTACGGGGCATTGTTGAAGGTCGGAGCCAACCCGGAGACCTTCAGGACGGCGTGGGCCTGGTTGCCGGTGACATCCACTGTGATGGTGCCTGAGGCCGAGCTGCCGTTGATCTGGGACAAGGTGGACTGGTAGGTGTGGTCGGCAGCGGAGGCGGGACCACCGGAGAGGGCAAGGGCACCCAGGGCAAGGGTGGGAACTGCGAGGAATCGAAGTGTCTTGTTCATCGGAAAGTATTCTCCTCATGCGTGTGACGGTTTGCCCCGGATGAGGGACATTGATGATTCGGTGCCGCGGGTGTTCCCGGATGGGTATTTCTGTGAACTGGCCCACAAAAACCTGATATGTCTCCCGGACACGCTTTAGCGGGCAGCTGCCACGCCCCGTAGAATGGACGAAAGGTGCGCCGGGAAGTCTGGTCGGCATGGATTTGTCGAACCCGGATTTAAGGATGCCCGCATGAACTCCACCCCGCGCCGGAACACCTTCTTTGGCTCTACCGTCTTTTCGCGCGGCAGTTACGCCGAAGCACTGCGGATCGGTGAGATCCTCCGCAAGGAGACGGTGGGCGGCGCCCTCCTGGTGGCTGCTGCGGTCATCGCGCTCGTCTGGGCCAACTCTCCGGCGTCGGACAGCTACTTCTCCCTCCGCGACTTCAAGGTGGGTTACGCACCGTGGCACCTTGAATTGAGCCTGGGGGCGTGGGCGGCGGACGGACTGCTGGCCATCTTCTTCTTTCTGGTGGGCCTGGAGCTCAAGCGCGAATTCGTTGCGGGAGACCTGCGGCAACTGAGCAAATCAATTGTTCCGGTGGCGGCCGCCGTGGGAGGCGTGGCGGTCCCGGCGGTGATTTACGCCGTCGTCAATCTTTCAAGTCCGGAAACGCTCCGCGGCTGGGCCATTCCCACAGCAACGGACATTGCGTTTGCCGTCGCGGTCCTGGCCATCATCGGCTCGCACCTGCCCAGCGCCCTGCGGATCTTCCTGCTGACCCTGGCCGTGGTGGATGACCTCATTGCCATCACCATCATCGCGTTCTTCTACTCCAGCGATATCCAGGCCGTGCCGCTGCTGCTGGCGCTCATCCCGCTGGCCATCTACGCTTTCCTGGCCCAGAAATACCGCCGGTTCTTCGGCCGCCACGCAGCCGCTGCCTGGCTGATCCTGCTGCCGCTGGGTGCCGTGACCTGGGCCCTGGTGCACGCGTCGGGCATCCACGCCACCGTGGCCGGCGTACTCCTGGGCTTCGCCGTTCCCGTGATCCGGTCGCAGGCCTCCGGGGGACCTGGAGCAGGCCCCGGGCTTGCCGAGATTTTCGAGCACCGGTTCCGGCCCATCTCCGCCGGCGTGGCCGTCCCCATCTTCGCGTTCTTTTCCGCCGGCGTGGCCGTTGGCGGCTGGGAGGGCCTGGGGTCGGCCCTGTCCGATCCCGTGGCGCTGGGCATCATCCTGGGCCTGGTCCTGGGCAAGCCGATCGGCATCATGGGCACCACCTGGGTCCTGACCAAAGCCACCAGGGCAAACCTGGACAGCTCCTTCAAGTGGATCGACGTGTTCGGCGTTGCGCTGCTGGCAGGGATCGGATTCACCGTCTCCCTGCTGGTGGCAGAACTCAGCTTCGGCCACGGCAGCCTGCACGACGACCACGCCAAGGTGGGAATCCTGGCCGCGTCACTGATTGCTGCGCTGCTGGCAACGGTTGTCCTGCGTACCCGCAACCGCCAGTACCGGCTCGCTGAGGAGCTGGAGCGGGTGGATTCCGACCACGACGGCGTCCCGGACGTCTACCAGGAGCGCACCTAACGCTCCCGCGCTAGGCGGTGGCGAGGGGCTTGGCCGGCGGCTGCGGTTTGGCGGAAACCTCCAGCTTGGCCGGAGGGTCTACGTGGCGGATCTCCAGGGCCTCCGGGTCCAGCAGCTTGCGCGCGCCGGTCCGGGCGTCCAGGATCCAGAAGAGTTCCAGGGCCGGGACGACGTCGGTCACCCGGCCCTTGTGGAAAAGCCTGCCCCGGTGCCATGCCTCGATCTGGTCGCCGATGCGGAGCTGGGCGGTGCGTATTCCTGGTGCCTCCATGGCTGCCTCCTGCTGTTGAATCCCCGTAAGCACAGCTTGCCGTGGACAGGTTGCAGGAGTGTTTCCGCCCGGTGTTTTTTCTGTGACGCCTGAGGCTGAGGAGGACTACTCGTCCATGGGGAACGCGACGGCTTCGCCCACCACCCGCAGGCACAGCTCCATGCCAGGACGGGCGATCGAGGCATTCCAGTGCCTGATGGTGATCACTTCGCCGCCGCCCGGGTAGCGGTGGTCGGCGTGCTCCGCCACTTCCTTCGGCACGTTCAGCTTCAGTCGCACGGTGGTTTCAGGGCCGAAGTAGTCGGTGTCCACCACCACTCCGCGGATGGGGCCGTCCTCGGCAATGCGGATCTGTTCGGGCCGCAGCATCAGCTGCACGCGTCCCTGTGCCGGGGGCCGGCGCACGGGAATCGCACCCAGCGAGCAGGTGGCCAGCGTCCCTTCGAGCCATGCGTCCAGGATGACGGCGTCGCCCAGGAACTCGGCCGTCGCCCGGTCCGCGGGGCGGGTGTAGACCACAAAAGGGTTGCCGATCTGGGCCAGTTTGCCGCCGCGCATCACGGCCACTTGGTCCGCGAAGGAGAGGGCCTCGGCCTGGTCGTGGGTTACCAGGATAGTGGTGACGCCGGCCTCGGCCAGGACCTTGGCGACGGCGCGGCGGGTGGCGACGCGCAGGCCCGCGTCCAGGGCGGAGAACGGCTCGTCGAGGAGCATCAGCTCCGGTTCGCGGGCCAGGGCCCGGGCCAGGGCAACCCGCTGCTGTTGGCCGCCGGAGAGTTGGTGCGGCCGGCGCTTGGCCATGGAAGCATCCAGCGACACCATTTCCAGCAGCTCCGTCACGCGGGCGTTGACCGCGCGGCGGCTGCCCTCGAGCCTGGCTGCGTTGAGGCCGAAGGCAACGTTCTGGCCCACGGTCAGGTGCGGGAACAGGGCGCCGTCCTGGGCCACGTACCCGATCTGGCGCTTGTGCGCCGGAAGCCACGCGCCGTCACCGGCCACGGTGGTGCCGTTGAGCGAAATGGTGCCGGTGTCCGGGTGCTCGAACCCGGCGATCAGGCGCAGGAGGGTGGTCTTGCCCGAACCGGAGGGGCCCACGATGGCGGTGGTTCCGCCCTTGGCCACTGACAGGTTGACGCCCCTCAGGACCGCCTGTGATCCGAAGTTCTTGGTGACGTCCGTGATCTGCAGGTGGCTGTTGGTGGTTGCGGCCACCGAGGGTGCCACCCGAGGCTCGGGCAGCCTGCGGGTTGATGGTGCTGTCACTGTCCGGCTACTTTCTTGGACTGTTGGAAAAGGAGGTAGGTCATGGGGGCGGAAAGCAGGATCATCAGCAGCGCGTAGGGCGCGGCGCCGGCGTAGTCGATCTCGCTGCTCTTGCTCCAGAACTCGGTGGCCAGTGTCCTGGTGCCGTTGGGGGACAGGAGCAAGGTGGCGGTGAGTTCGTTGGCGATGGCCAGGAAAACCAGGGCTGCCCCGCCGGCTGCTGCAGGGGCGGTGAGCCGCAGGGTGACACGGATGAAGGCCAGTAGCGGCGGCTTCCCGAGCGCCTGGGCGGCCTCGTCCAGTTCCTTGGGGGCCTGTGCCAGTCCGGCCCGCAGGTTCACCAGGGCCCGGGGGAGGAACAGGAGGACGTATGCCGCGACCAGCAGCCCCGCCGTCTGGTACATCCCGGGCACCATGCGGATGCTGACGGTAACGAACGCCAGCGCCACCACGATTCCGGGCATGGAGCTTGTGACGTAGTTGGACAGTTCCAGGGACTTGCTGAACCAGCCGGGGTGGCGCACGGCGAGGTACGCCATGGGGAAGGCCACCACGGTGGTGGCAGCGGCGCCGGCGAGCCCGTAGGTGAACGTGGTGACGAGCGCCGGGAGGAATTCGGATGCTGTCCAGACGTCCACTCCGCCGGCCAGGATCCAGCGCAGCACGAAGTACAGGGGGAGTCCGAAGGCCAGTGCGGTCAGCGCCAGCAGGAAGAGCTGGGCCGGGACATGGTACGCGTGCAGGGGAAGGCGCAGCGCCTTGGCCTGCACGCCGGACCCGATGCGGGCGTAACGCGCGGAGCCGCGGCTGCGGACCTCAGCAAGCAGCAGGAGCAGGCAGAAGAACACCAGCACGCTGGCCAGCATGTTTCCGGCCGCGCCGTTGAACGTGGACTGGTACTGGGTCATGATCGCGGTGGTGAAGGTATCGAACCGGATCATGGCGAACGCGCCGTATTCGGCGAGCAGGTGCAGCCCCACCAGCAGCGCCCCGCCCGTCAGGGCGATCCTGAGCTGGGGGAGCACCACGCGGAAGAAGGTCCGCCAGGCACCGAGCCCCAGGGCCGCGGCGGACTGCTCAATGGCGGGGTCCAGCCGGCTCAAGGTGGCTGCGGCCGGGATGTACACCAGCGGGAAGTAGGACAGGGTGGAGATCAGGATTCCCGAACCCAGTCCGCCCAGCGACGGGATGGCGGAGACCCAGGCGTAGCTGTTGACGAAGGCCGGGACGGCCAGCGGGGCGGCCAGCAGCACGGCCCACACCCGGTGGCCGCGCAGCCTGGTCCGTTCCACCAGCCAGGCTCCCGCCACGCCAAGCAGCAGGCACAGCGGGATGGTGGCGGCCATCAGGAGCAGGGTATTCAGCAGCAGTTCGCCCACGCGGGGCCGCAGGATGAGGCCGACGGCGGTATCCCACCCGGTTGCCACCGTCATGTAGGCCACGTACCCCAGCGGGACGAGGGAGAAGAGGGCGATCAGCACCGCCAGGACGGACACCGCGGAAACGCCGAAAGGCGGGCGGGGGCTGGTGCCCCGGCCCGCCGTCGTCGTGCCCGCCCTGGGGGGAGCCGATAGATCGGAGGTCACGGAATTACAGTAGTCCTGCCTGGGTCATCAGATCGGTGATCTTTTCGGAGTTGAGCTTGGCGGCGTCAACCTTGGGGGCCTGCAGGTCCTTGATCGGAACCAGCTTGTCGTTGGCGGGGACGTCGGAGCCGATGGCGTACTCGAAGGACGTACCGTTCTTGAGGACTTCCTGGCCCTTCTTGCCGGTGATGAACTTCAGGAACTCCTGCGCAGCGGCAGCGTTCTTGGAGGACTTGAGCACGCCGCCGCCGGAGACGGACAGGAACGCGCCCGGGTCCTGGTTCTTGAAGTAGTACGGGGTGACGTTGTTGGAGTTCTCGCCGGTCTTGGCCTGGTCGCCGTAGTAGTAGTAGTGGTAGATCAGGGCGGCGTCCACTTCACCGGCGTTGACCGCCTTCATGGCCGTGCTGTTGCCTTTGTAGGCCTTGGAGTTTTCCTTCATGCCCTTCAGCCACTCCTCGGTGGCGGACTCGCCCTTCAGCTCCAGCAGCGCTGAAACGATGGCCTGGAAGTCTGCGCCCGTGGGGGATGCGGCCCACTTGCCCTTCCATTCAGGCTTGGCCAGGTCAAGCATGGACTTGGGGAGCTGGTCCTCGGTGAGCTTGGTCTTGTTGTACACCAGGACGGTGGAGCGGGCGGCGATGCCCGTCCACTTGCCGGTGGACGGTGCGAACTCGGCGGGAACCTGGGCCAGGGTGTCCTTGTTGACGTCCGCGAACAGGCCAGCGTTCTCAACCTGCGTCATCGCGGGGGAGTTTTCCGTGAGGAATACATCCGCGGGGGAGGCCTGGCCTTCCTGGATGATCTGGTTGGAGAGCTCAGTGTCCGAGCCCTGGCGCATGGTCACCTTGATGCCGGTTTCCGCCGTGAAGGCATCCACCCACTCCTTGGTGAGGCTTTCGTGCTGGGCGTTGTACACGGTGATCTCGCCGGAGGCGGCGCCGTTGGACGCGGACGACGAGGTGCCGCCGGCAGGAGTGCCGCCGCCGCAGGCGGTCAGGCCGAGAGCTGCGGTGGCGGCGAGTGCGATGCCGGCCAGCGCGCTGTTGCGGATCTTCATTGAGGCTGCTTTCGGTGGGGAAAAAGTCTGCTGAACCTAGGTCCTATTAGGCAACACGAATGTTGCCTATGTCAGGAAACTGTAGGGTAGGCAAACCTAAGCACCAAGCCGGAAAGCGCTTTAAGTGATGAGGTTCACATCAATTACGAAAACACGACGTGACGTAATTATCGAGCTCCTGCCGGCTGCGGCAGAGGCCCCGCTATTTGTCCGGGTTGGGGTCGTGGACGTCGCGTTCCCCGATATCCGCCGCCCCCAGGATGCTCTCCGCCGGTGCGTCCTCTGAGGGATGGAGCCGGATGCTCAGCTCCGGATGGTGCAGGTCCAGGGCGGGGCGCTCGGACCGGATGCGGGGGAGCGAGGTGAAGTTGTGCCGTGGCGGCGGGCAGGACGTGGCCCACTCAAGGGACGCGCCAAAGCCCCAGGGATCGTCCACGGTGACCTTCTTCCCGGCCCGCCAGGTGATGAAGACGTTCCAGAAGAACGGGATGAGGGACGCGCCCAGCAGGTAGGAGCCAATGGTGGAGAACTGGTTCATGAAGGTGAAGTTGTCCTCCGGCATGTAATCCGCGTACCGGCGGGGCATGCCCAGGACGCCCAGCCAGTGCTGGATCAGGAACGTGGCGTGGAAGCCCAGGAACAGCATCCAGAAGTGGATCTTGCCCAGGCGCTCGTTGAGCATGGTGCCGGTGAACTTGGGCCACCAGAAATAGAACCCGGCGAACATGGCGAACACCACGGTGCCGAACACCACGTAGTGGAAGTGCGCCACCACGAAGTAGGAGTCCGAAACGTGGAAGTCCATGGGCGGCGAGGCCAGGATGATGCCCGTGAGGCCGCCGAAGAGGAACGTGGCCAGGAACCCCATGCTCCACAGCATGGGCGTCTCGAAGGTCAGGGAGCCGCCCCACATGGTGCCGATCCAGTTGAAGAACTTCACGCCGGTGGGCACTGCGATGAGCATGGTCATGAACGCGAAGAACGGCAGGAACACCGCGCCCGTGACGTACATGTGGTGGGCCCACACCGTCACCGAGAGGGCCGCGATGGCGATGGTGGCGTACACGATGCCCTTGTAGCCGAACAGGGGCTTGCGGCTGAACACCGGGAAGATCTCCGAGACGATCCCGAAGAACGGCAGCGCGATGATGTACACCTCCGGATGCCCGAAGAACCAGAACAGGTGCTGCCACAGGATGGCGCCGCCGTTGGAGGGATCGAAGATGTGGGCGCCGAACTTCCGGTCCGCGCCCAGGGCGAACAGGGCGGCGGCCAGCGGCGGGAATGCCATCAGGACCAGGATCGCGGTGACCAGGGTGTTCCAGGTGAAGATCGGCATCCGCCACATGGTGAGGCCGGGGGCACGCATGCAGATGATGGTGGTGATGAAGTTGACCGAGCCCAGGATGGTGCCGAAGCCGGACAGTGCCAGGCCGAAGACCCACAGGTCACCGCCGATGCCCGGGGTGAACGTGGTGTTGGACAGGGGTGCGTAGGCGAACCAGCCGAAGGACGCGGCGCCCTGCGGGGTGATGAAGCCGGAGACGGCGATGGTGGAGCCGAACAGGAAGAACCAGAACGCCAGCGCGTTGAGCCGGGGGAATGCCACGTCCGGCGCGCCGATCTGCAGCGGCATGATCACGTTGGCGAACCCGGCGAACAGCGGGGTGGCGAACATCAGCAGCATGATGGTGCCGTGCATGGTGAACAGTTGGTTGTACTGCTCCTTGGTCTGCAGGATCTGCATGCCGGGTTCGAACAGTTCGGCGCGGATGAGCAGCGCCATGACACCGCCCGCGCAGAAGAACACGAAGGACGAGATCAGGTACATGTACCCGATGGTCTTGTGGTCAGTGGAGGTGATCCAGTTGACCACAATGGTGCCCTTGGGGCGCCGGACCACTGCCGGCGCAGCCGTGGCCGCGGTTCCGCCCATTCTCTGCCCTGTGGTGGTCATGACAGTGCCGTCCTTTACTGTGCTGGTTCCAGGGCCTGCGGTGCAGGGGCTGATATCGGCGCCCTGTCGAAGTCGGTGCCCAGGTTTCCGGTGTTGCCCTTTGCCTTGAGGTCGGCGATGTGGCTGTCGTACTCCTGTTGGGTGACCACCCTGACCTTGAAAAGCATTTCCGAGTGGTATTCGCCGCAGAGTTCGGCGCACTTGCCCATGTATTCGCCGGTGCGGTTGGGGGTGATGCTGATGTAGGGGTTGTACTGCTCGTGGCCCGGGTAGAGGTCGCGCTTCTGCAGGAAGTCCACCACCCAGAAGGAATGCTGCACGTCACGGGACTGGAGGTGCAGTTCCACCTTCTTGCCCACCGGAAGGTAGAGCGTGGGCAGCCGGTCCGGGGCGCCATAGCCACCGGTCAGGTGGGCTTGTTGTCCGGCGTCCTCGTGGACCTGCTCCTTGACGTAGTTGAAATCCCAGGACCACTGTTTGCCGAAGACGTCGATCACCACGTCCGGGGTGGGGTAGCGCTCGTCGATGGCCCGCTGCTCCCGGTCCGTGAAGACGAACAGGACCCCGATGACGATCAATGGAATGGCCAGGTAGAAGACTTCAAGGGGGAGGTTGTAGCTCAGTTGCGGCGGAAATCCGACGGTGTTCTTCCTGCGCCGGTACGCCACGATGACCCAGATCATCAGCCCCCAGGTGATGATGCCAACCACCAGTGCAGCGATCCAGGAGTTGACCCACAGGTCGGTGATCAGTTCCGTGTTGTTGGTGGTGTCTCGGGCGCCGGGGAGGAAGCCGCGGGAAACCAGGTCGGAGCAGGAGGTCAGCGCGGGCAGGGCCAGAAGGCCCGCGGCCAGTGCCGCGAAGCGCCGCATGCGGTTCTTCAATGGTCTTTTACCCACCTGTGGTCCCTCCGGCATGCTCCCGAAGCCCAACTGCATGAGCCCACCGCAGGCCCCAAAGGACCAGCGGCTGTGTGGTTCACCCTACGCGCGGAGGTTGCTGATGTGAAGGGGTTTTGGGGCCGTACGGACCGGCAGCGGGACGGGTGGAGTGACGGGCTGCTAGGCGATGCCGGTGGTGCCCAGCAGGCTGCCCACCGCGAAGGTGAAGGCCATGGCCAGCGCCCCGCCCACCACCAGCCTGATGGTTGCCTTGCGCTTGGAGCTTCCGCCGATTTTGGCGCTGATGGTGCCGGTCAGGGCCAGTGCCAGGATGACGGCGACGAACGTGACCGGGATCCGGGCTTCTTCCGGCGGGAAAATGATGGCCAGCATGGGGAGGATGGCGCCGATCGTGAATGCGATGGCGGAGGCGAACGCGGCATGCCAGGGGCTGACCACTTCTTCTTCGTCGATGTTCAGTTCGGCGGACAGGTGCGCTTTCAGGGCGTCCTTTGCCGTCAACTCCTCGGCAACGGTCCTGGCGGTGGCCTCGCTCAGCCCCTTGGCCTGGTAGATGTGGGCGAGTTCGTCCAGTTCGCCCTCGGGATCGTCCCTGAGCTCCTGGCGTTCCTTTTCGATCAGCGCGCGCTGGCTGTCACTCTGGCTGCTCACGGAAACGTATTCGCCCAGGGCCATGGACACGGCACCGCCCACCACCGCGGCCGTGCCCGCGACCAGGATGGGGGCGAGATCGTTGGTCACGCCCGCGACGCCCACCACGGTTGCCGCGACCGAGACAATACCGTCGTTCGCGCCCAGTACACCGGCGCGCAGCCAGTTCAGGCGTGCGGCGACGCTGCTGTCGTGGGGCTCGTTGCGGTGGACCTTGAGGGTTTCAGACATGCTGGCAGTAAAACACTGCCACGCGCCCTGCGCCACGAAGGTTTGCATCCCCTTACCGAAAGGCTTGAAGAGGCACGTCGGAGGTGCGTCCCTGGTTCGCCGATGTGCGGGGACCTATGACCCTGATGCTGCAGGGGCGGGCCGCGGAAGATCAACACTGGGAGTGTTGCGACTCCAAGGCCGGAAGGGGCAGGGCCATGATGTATTGGGACGACGACACGGGCCACGGGGAGTTAGCCGAGGGCGAATGCAACGCCGGGCCGCCCGTGCTTCGATGCGGCAGCATGCCATGAACGTCCGCCTCCTCTCGCAGGTGCTGTCTCTGCGGGCGGCATGGCGCCGGAGGGACGGGTGGGATCCAGCCCGGATCTCCGCCCACCAGGAACAGGCGCTGCACCGGCTGCGCGCGGCAACCTATGCCGGCTCGGAGTTCTACCGGCACCGGCACGCGGGCCTGCACGGCGCACCCTTGCAGGAACTGCCGTCCGTCACCAAAGCGGACCTCATGGAGCACTTTGACGAAGCGATAACCACCCCGGACCTAAGCCTCGCCGACCTTGAGGACCACGTGCGTGCCCTCACCGCAGGCGGTGGTGATCCCGGCCGGCCGTTCAGGGGGCGCTGGTGGGTGGCCGCCACGGCCGGGACCACTGGGAGGCGGGGGATATTCGCCTGGAACCGCTCCGAGTGGGCAGCGGTCCTGGCATCCTACGCGAGGGCCAACGACTGGGCCGGGATCGCCCTCAATCCGAGGCGGCCACTGAAGACGGCACTGGTCAGCTCACGGGTTCCCACGCACCAGTCCGCCGTCGTGGGCGCCTCTGTCCGGTCCCGGCTGGTCCCCACGCTCCGGCTGGACGTCACGGCACCCATGGAGGAGACGGTGGCAGCGCTCAACCGGTTCCAGCCCAGGGTGCTGGTGGGATACGCCTCAGCCCTGGGGCCGCTGGCGGCCGAGCAGCGGGAGGGGCGGCTGCATATTGCACCGCAAGGCATCATGTCTGCCTCCGAAGTGCTTACCGCCCAGGCTGCGGCCGAGATGCAGGCGGCGTGGGGAACCGCCCCGTTCGATGTCTATGCCGCCACCGAAACAGCCGGGATCGCTTCCCCCTGCACCTACCGGAACCGCCACGTGTACGAGGACCTGGTCATCGTGGAACCGGTGGACCAAGCAGGCAACCCGGTGCCGCCGGGAACCGCCGGGGCGAAGCTGCTGGTGACCGTGCTGTTCTCCCGCACCCTGCCGCTGATCCGCTACGAAATGTCGGACACCATCAGGCTGGACGGGCGCGGCTGCCCCTGCGGCCGGTCCTTCCAGCTGCTCGAGGACATTGAAGGACGCCTTGAGGACGTCCTCCGGCTGCCGGGCAGGAAAGGCGCCGTCAGCATCCACCCCAACGTCTTCCACCTGTTGCTCGACGACGTGGCAGCTTCAGGATGGCAGGTGGTCCAGGAGGCCTCGGGACTGCGCGTCCTGGTCACAGGCCTGTTGCCCGGAGCCTCCCTTGAGGGGGTGCGCACGGCAGTGGCGGCAGCACTCGAGGCGGCAGGGGTGGCCGGCCTTTCCGTGGTCGTTCAGGCGGTGAACCGGCTCGAACGCACACCCCTGGGTAAAGCGCCCTTCGTCAAGGCATTGCGGGCATCACCCTGACCCGGCTTCCGGAGTACCGCCCATTACGCGACGGCCGGGTAGCTGCTGAGGATGTAGTCGGCCGCGGCAGGGCCGGTCATCCTGAGCCGGGAGTTCCGGACGTCCACGCCGCAGCGCAGCATCCCGGCGCGGAACGCCTGGTCCGGCTTGGGGCTCAGGCCGTGCAGCGCCGCCCAGCTGACATAAAGGCCATAAAGGCAATCGGGGCCGAGGGGGGAATCGCCGGAGGGATCGGGCGTGGTTGCTTCATTAAGGAACTGCTGGAAATGCGAGGCCGACATGCTTGGCTCTTTCGCTCTGGCATAAGGCGCTGCCGTTGGGCTACAGCAGCTGCTCCCACTGGGCCTTTGCAGAAGGGCCCGGGAGGACGGGTATGGCGCCCGTCACAGTCCAAATTTACCCGGGGGTAGGTCTGAAGTACAGCGGAGAGCCCCGGCGGCACCCCTTCCCCCTCATTGATAAGGGTGCTTATTATTGTTTCCTTCCGACGGCGTATGGCGGGCATGGACGTCCTGGTGAACGGGGCGGTCACGCTGCCATGCTCCGGGAAGGAACTTGCAACGACGCAGGGGACAGGGGACGACGGCGATGGACACCTACGGCAATGACGGCACCGGCGGCGCGGGCGCAGGCAGGCGGACGTTCGGCATCGAAGAGGAGTTGCTCCTGGTAGACCCCGCGACCGGGGAAGCCGTCCCGATGGCAGGCGCCCTCCTGGACCTTTACGTCCGTCCGCTGGAGGCGGCGTCCGGGCCGGTACTGACGGCCGAGTTCCAGCAGGAAATGATCGAGGTGGTGAGCCCGCCGCACGCCACCCTGGCAAAACTCGAGCAGGACATCGTGGCCGGCCGCGCCCTTGCCCAGCAGGCGGCCGAGGACGTGGGCGTCAGGGTGGCAGCGCTGGGAACCTCCCCGCTCCCGGCCGATCCCCATCCGGTGCAGCTGCGCAGGTTCCGGGCCATGATGGAGGAGTACGGGCTGACCGCCAGGGAGCAGCTCACCTGCGGCTGCCACATCCACGTCTCGGTGGAGTCGCCGGAGGAAGCCGTGGCCGTGCTGGACCGGATGCGGAACTGGCTGCCGGTGCTCGTGGCGCTGAGCGCCAATTCCCCGTTCTGGCATGGCGAGGACAGCGGCTACGCCAGCTACCGCTCCCAGGTGTGGAACCGCTGGCCGTCTGCCGGGCCGCTGGAACTCCTGGGCACCCCGGACGCCTACCACCAACTGGTCCATGACATGGTGAGCACCGGCGTCGCCATGGACGAGGGCATGGTCTACTTCGATGCCCGGCTCTCCCGGCACTATCCCACGGTGGAGATCCGCGTGGCAGACGTCTGCCTGCGCCCGGAAAACACGGTGTTGCTCGCGGGAATCGCCCGGGGACTGGTGGAAACCGCTGCCAGGGAATGGCGGGAGGGGACCGACCCCGTATCCGTCCCGTCGGCACTGCTGAGGCTGGCAGGCTGGAAGGCAAGCCGGTGGGGCCTGCGGGGTGAGCTGCTGGATCCCCAAACGCACCGCCCGGCGCCCGCGCTCGCCGTCGTGAATGCACTGCTGCACCACGTCCGGGGGGCGCTGGAGGATATGGGTGACCTGCAGCGGGTGGAGGACCTGATGGACAGGCTGCTGGCCGACGGCACCGGGGCCGTGCGGCAGATGGAGGTGCTGCACCGAACCGGTGACCTGGAGCGCGTGGTGGAGGACGCGGCGGACTGCACGCTCGCCACGCCGTAGCGCCGTCACCGCCGACGATCTCCCCGGCCGGATCGCTCTTGACCCCTTCCAGGCCCGGGCGTATACCGAAAGCATCATCATGCTGGCCCCCGCTGGGCCCTGGATGGAGCCGGCTGCCCCTGGTCTCCGACGCAAAAAATGGAGTTGTGATGGGTAGCGATCGTTTCGACGTGCTCCGCGAACAGGTCCGCGGGCAGGTTATCGAAGAGGGCGACGCCGAGTACGAGGCCGCACGCCATGTTTACAACGGGATGATCGACCGTCGTCCCGCAGCGGTCCTCCAGGTGTCCCAGGTCGCGGACGTTCTGGCGGCCGTACGCTTCGCCCGTGGTCTGGGGATTGAAGTTGCCGTGCGCGGCGGCGGGCACAGTGCGCCAGGATTTGGAACGCTCGACGGCGGCCTGGTCCTTGACTTTTCGGCCCGCCGGGGAGTGCGCGTTGACCCCGCGGCGCGGCTGGCCCGGGTGGAGCCCGGCGCAACGTGGGCAGACTACAACCACGCCACGCATGCATTCGGGCTGGCAAGCACAGGGGGCATCATCGGCTCAACCGGCGTCGCCGGCCTGACCCTCGGCGGCGGCATCGGGTACCTGTCCCGCAAGTACGGGTTGTCCTGCGACAACCTCGTTTCCGCCGATGTCGTCCTGTCTGACGCCACCTTTGTCACCGCCAGCGAAGCCGAGAACGTGGATCTGTTCTGGGCGCTCCGCGGCGGCAGCGGCAACTTCGGCGTGGTCACGTCGATGGAGTTCCGCCTGCACCCCGTGGACATGGTCCATGTGGGAATCATGTTCTTCGATGCCGCGACCGGAGCCGAAGTTGGGGCGGCCTACCGCGAATGGATTGCTGCCGAACCGGAAGAAATGGGCGCCTTCCTGGGATTCCACCAAGGTCCTCCGGTGCCGTTCCTTCCCGAGGAATGGCATGGAAAGCCCGTGGCGGTGATCGCGGGAATGTGGACCGGCGACCTTGACGCGGGCCCCGCGCACTGGCAGGCAATGCTTGACGCCGGGCAGGTGCTGGGAAGCTTCTTTGCACCGATGCCGTACCCGGCGCTGAACATCATGTTCGACGGCCTCAGCGGCATCCCCGGGCTGCAGGGCTACTGGAAGGCCGATTTCCTCCGCACCCTCAGCGATGACGCGCTCCGCACCGCCGTCGCATACGCTCCTGGCATTCCCAGCGTCCACTCCGCCAACCACTTCTATCCGATCGACGGCGCCGTGGGACGCGTAGCCCCCGAGGCCACCGCCTTCGCCTACCGTGACGTGGACTTCGCGCCTGTTATCGCGGCGCAGTGGCCCGATCCGTCCGAGAACGACAGGAACATCGCCTGGGTCCGGGAGTACTGGACCGCGCTCCACGAATTCTCGGAGCCCGGCGGCTACCTTAACTTCCAGGACGCAGATGACCAGGCCAGGATCGAGGACACCCTCGGGTCGAACTACGCGCGGCTTGCCGAACTCAAGGCAAAGTACGACCCCGACAACTTCTTCCACATCAACCAAAACATTAAGCCCGCCGTCGCCGGGGGCGCGGCCGCCGCCGTTCCGGCAGAGCGCCCGGCCGTGCTCCAGGCTGAGGCAGTGCCCGAGGAAGCGCGCCAACCTGACACAGCGCCGCGCACGGCAAATCCTGCAGAGGGGGCTGCCACATAACCCGGCCGTGTCCGGGCGGAAGGCCCGGCGTCAGTACGTGGTGGCGTTGGGCAGGATGAGCGGCGGCAGCGGTGACTGGGTGAAGTCGAAGGACTGTGCCAGGTCGCCCAGCTGCGGGTTGTTCTCGCGGACATCAGGGCGGGCGTCCGGCCTGCCGTCCGTGGCGGGATCGATGCGCTCGCCGCCCAGGAAATCGTCCTCGATGAACTTGAAGTAGGCGTCGTGGCTGAGGACCTGGTGGTCGATGAACCCCTTCTTCGCGTAGGGGCTGATCACCAGGCCAGGGACGCGCAGCCCATAGCCGTTGTTGTCCACCACCGGCGGGTTTTCGTGGTCATAGAAGCCGCCCCAGTCGTCCCAGTTGAGGAAGATGGCGGTACTGTCCCAGTCCGGCCCGCTCATCACGGCGTTGATGAGCCCGGCCACGTAGGCCTGCCCGGTGCTGATCTTCGCAGGCGCATGCTCACTGACCTTGTCCGTGGGCGCCACCCAAGTAACCGCCGGCAGGGTCCCTTTCCTGGCGGCGTCGTAGAAACCGCTGAGCGGCTGGATGTTTCCCTGCTCGCCGTCCTCCTTGACCGTGTCGAAGTACAGCAGCGGATTCCACAGGCCGGGGGTCTTGGCGTCCTGCTTCACCGGATCGCAGGTTGCGGCGTCGTTGCGGCAGTCGGGTTCGGTGCCGTTGAAGACGTAGTAGGCCCACGGGACGTTGTGCTTGTGCAGCAGGAACGTCAGGTCGGTCCAGGCGTAGTCCGGCAGTTCCAGTTTTTTGGCGGCCTCGGTGAGCTTCTTCTTCAGGTCAGCGGACACGGGGGCGGCATCCACCGCCGCCTGGCAGATGGCGTAGGAATCGGTGGGCTTGCAGCTGGTGCCGATGAGCTGGTCAATCTGGGCGGCGAGACCCGGGTCGATGCCCGCAGCTTCCAGCGCCTCCCGGCAAGGATCCAGGTCCATCCCGGCCTGGCACTTGCCGATCAGCGTGTCCTTGATGATCTGCGGCTCCGGTTCGGGGTCCGGGTCCTGCAGGGCATTTACGCACGACGACGGGTCCCCGGCCTTGGTGCATTTGGCCGACCATTCCGAGACCAGGTACAGGTGCGCCGGCAGGCTCCAGGAGGCGGCGGAGGCGAACAGGTGGTCCTCCAGCGTGAAGTTCTGCGCATAGGCCCAGTAGTTGGGCAGGTCCCGTCCGTCGTGGTAGCCCATCACATCGGTGGGCATGGTGGTGCTGTACTGGCACTTGGTGCTGGCGGCGCCGCAGCCTGACAGGCCCTTTTCCGCCTGCGCCACGAACCCGTCCATCGCCCCGCCGTTGATGTCGGCGGTGGCATCGGCGTGGCTGTGCGGGCCGCCGGCGTTGCTGTCGGCCGAGTTGTAGAAGGGCCTGACGCAGCCACCCTCGGCGGGATCCGGAACGCACACCGTGGGCTTGCCGTCCTTCATGGGAATCCCGTCGGCCCCGGGGTACGTCCCGAAGTAGCTGTCGAAGGACCTGTTCTCCTGGGTGATAATCACTACGTGCTTGATCTTGCCGATCCCGTTGGGGTCGGCGGCAGCAGTTCCCGGTGCCGCAGCCGCGATGGCCGGCGCGGCTGTTGCGGGCGCGTCCGACGCCGGGGGATCTGCGGCCGGTGGGCCGCCGCGCAACGCCAGGGAAAGGACGACGGCGACGATCACCAAAGCCACCGCCGCGGCACCTGCCAGCACGGCCCGGCGTCGTCCGCTTCCTGAAAGCGCCACCTTAGGATTCCTTCCGGTAGACATCGTCCCCGAACGTCCTGACGCCGGGGTCGCCGGCCAGCCCCAGGCGCGGGAGGTGGAAGAGGTCCTCGATGGTGGCCAGCAGGCTGTAGTGGTTGTAGGGCCGGTCGGAGGAGGTGCCCGCAGCCGAGAACGGGGAGAGGACCAGGGCCCCCACCCTACCTCCGGCCGTCCCCCCGGCGGGGACTCCAGGGTCGCCCTCGGAGGGGCCGGTGGTGTCGCCCTCGGCCTCGTCGAAGGTGATCACCAGCATGCCGTCCTGCTTGAAGGCCGGTGACGACAGGATGGCCGGGACCTGCTTCTTGAGCCAGTCGTCCGCTGTCCCCAGGCCGCCGTCAGAGCCGTCCGCGCAGGTGCCGTCATGCCCGTCGTGGCACAGGTTGGGCGTGATGTAGGCCAGGTTGGGGGTGGTGTCCACGGATTTCAGGTCGTCCTTGAGCTCCGAGAAGTTGACCACGTTACGGGCGCAGTCCGGGGACGACGTGATGGAGCGGAAGTACATGAAGGGGTTGTGGTGGGTGGAGTACTGCTCCTCCGGCGTGGCCTTGATGTGGTTGTCCGCCTCGCCCACCACCGGGTGCTCGCACGGCTGCTGCATGTCCTCCATGTAGCCCTTCCACGTCTTGCCCTGCGCCGCCAGCTGCCCGGCCACGGTTTGGGTGTCCTCCGGGTAGACGCAGCCGTCGCCCTGCAGTGTCCCGTCCGGATCAGTGCCGGTGGCGTTGAACTCGGTGTAGGTGTGGCAGTCCAGTTCCGTGCTGTCGTTGGGCCGTTGTCCGGAGATCTGGGCCAGGTAGTTGGGCAGCGAGTTGTGGGCGATCCCGTAGTAGTTCTTGAGCAGCACGCCCTTCTTCCGGAGGGTTTCGGACAGGTACGGAGCGGGGGAATTGTCACCCCAAACGCTGCTGTACCCCTTGTTTTCCAGGTTGATCACGAAGATGTGCCGGGGCGTGCCGGCGGGCTTTGCCGCGTCCCCCGGCTGTGCCGTGGAGCCCGCGCCTGCCGTGGGTGCTGACGACGCACTCGGTGGTGCCGACGTGCTGGATGACGGGGTGGCGCCGCCGGAGGAAGTGGCAGTCTGCGGAGCCGGTGCGGGAGTGGGCGCCTGGCATGCCACCAGAGCGGACAGTACCAGCGCCAGCACGGGCAGCAACGCGGGGGAAGGAGGCCGCAGGGGAGCGGAGGGACGGACTGATCTTCGGTTCACGGGCGGCCTCCGCGGTCTGTTCTTCACCTTGCGCCCCAGCGCTGCCGCCACTCTTGCACACCGCAACCGCGTTTTGCACGGGCAATTGCTGTGAGTTGGCAGGGAATCGGAGGGCGCAGGTGCACCGGCAGGTGCCGGGCCGCCCTAGGTCTTTCTGCCCTACAAGGCGATGACCGGCAGGCGTTGACTTAAATCGCGGGAAGCTGAGGCCCGCGGGCTGGAAACGCACAACGCGTCCCGCCCACATCAGAAAGGAAAGTTCAGTGAAAAAGTGGTATCGGTGGCAGGACTATGTAGCGGCCGCCGCCGGACTCTTCACCGCGGTGGCGGTCCTGTTCACGCGGCAGCTCAACATGTCCACCACCCTGATGCTCGTTTTCGGCGGCCTCCTGGTGGTCAGCGGCATCATCAACCTGGCCATGCCGGGAACTCCGGCCATGGAATACGTGCAGGCCATCCTCGCCGCAGGACTGGTCCTCTCGCCATGGCTCGGGACATACACGGGCGCAACGGGCGCAGCCTGGACGTCATGGATCGCAGGGGCGGTGGCACTGGTGGTAACAGCAGTGGCCATTAAGCCCAGCACCGACCTCCGCCACACCTACCGCGTCTCGCATTAGCAGGAGGAATCCGCCATGACCGAAGTGCTGCGCTACGAAGTGGGATCCGGAACCGTGCTCGTTGAGGCTGCGGACAACAGCTACGGCGTGGATCATCCCGCGCGCAACGAACAGGGGATCCTGGACACGGGCAGGCGCCTGGAAGATGCACTTGCCAGCGTCCGCCCCGCTGCCCGCGCAGCACTGGAGGCCATGGCGGAACTCACCCCCGAACAGCTCCAGATCGAGTTCGGCGTGAAGCTCGCGGGGGACGCAGGGGCGGTGATTGCCAAGAGCAGTTCCGACGCCCACTTCGTCCTCCGGATGACATGGAACCCCGCGGTGGCCGCGCTGCCCGGGGAAGAAATCACACACAACGGGTGAACGGCGATGGCTTCGTTTCATGACAGGTCCGACGCCGGGCGGCGGCTGGGCAAGAGGCTGGCCGCCCTGCGCGGCCGGGACGTCGTGGTGCTGGGCCTGCCCAGGGGCGGCGTCCCCGTGGCGTTTGAGGTAGCCAAAGCCCTCGAAGCGCCGCTGGACGTGATCGTGGTGCGGAAACTGGGGGTTCCGTTCCAGCCCGAGGTGGCCATGGGGGCCATCGGGGAAGGCGGCGTCCGCGTCCTCGACCCGCGCACCATCTCCATGGCCCGCGTCTCCCAGGAAGACCTGCAACAGGTGGAGCGCCAGGAACGCGCCCTGCTGGAAAGCAGGGTGGCAAGGTTCCGGCAGGGGCGCCGGCGGATCGACCTGACCGGGCGCACGGTGGTCATTGTCGACGACGGGATCGCCACCGGTTCCACCGCCCGCGCGGCCTGCCAGGTGGCCCGGCATCTCGGCGCTGCCAGGGTCATCCTTGCCGTTCCCGTTGCCCCCGCCCGCGCCATTGTGGAGCTCAAGGAACCGGACGACGTCGTCTGCCTCCTTTCGCCCCAGGACTTCCAGGCCGTGGGCTACTACTACCGGGACTTCTCGCCCACCGAGGACAGCGAGGTGGTGCAGCTGCTGGACGCCGCTGCCGCCCCGGCACACCACGGCGACGGCTACCGGGGAGACGGCAGCCTGGAGGACGACGTCGAAATCCCCGACGCAAGGGCGGTCCTGCGCGGCAGCCTCTACCTGCCGGCCCGGTGCGACGGCACGGTCCTCTTTGCCCACGGCAGCGGCAGCAGCAGGCACAGCCCCCGCAACCGCTTCGTCGCCTCGGTGCTGCACGGCGCCGGCCTGGGCACGCTGCTCCTTGACCTGCTGACGCCCGAGGAGGAGGTCAACCGGGCCAACGTGTTCGATATCGCGCTGCTGGCCCGCCGCCTGTCTTCCGCCACCCACTGGCTGGAGGCGCGGCACGATGGCTCCGCCGGCCGGATCGGCTACTTCGGCGCCAGCACCGGCGCGGCCGCCGCACTGTGGGCCGCGGCCGAACCCGGCGCCCAGGTTGCCGCCGTCGTCTCCCGCGGGGGCAGGCCGGACCTGGCCGGACCCCGCCTCGCCGCCGTAAAAGCCCCCACCCTCCTGATTGTTGGCGGCGCCGACACCCAGGTGCTGGCCCTCAACCGGCAGGCCATGGCGCTCATGCAGGCGCCCACCCGGCTGGAGATCGTCCCGGGCGCCACGCACCTCTTCGAGGAACCCGGCACCCTTGCCATGGCGGCCACCCTTGCCGCGGACTGGTTCCGGCACTACCTCCTGCCCTCCCCGGTGGGGCGGCACGCGCCGGAGGCCAGGGAATGAACGCTTCCACCGGCAACACCGGCACCGGCCGCTGGGAGGAACGGGGGGCCGAACGTGCGGCGGAAGCCGCCCAGATCCGCGGCCTGGCCCACTCCCTGGCCACGCCCGACGACGTGCCCACCCGGATGGGGGACCGCTACGACGCCCTGTTCTGGCATCCGCGGACCGAGGCGCTGCGGCCGCTACACCACGAATACCAGCCGGGGGAACCCGAGTTCGAGACCGAGCCCACGGGGTTCTAGCCCCAACCAAAGGAACATGATGGACCAGAGGAGCACCATGACCGCCGGAGTTGAGGGTGCCACGCGCTGGCCTGCCATCACCAAGGACGTGGCCGCCTTCCCGGTCCGGCCCAACCTGCTGGATTACGATGCCGCCCGGCGGGACTTCAGCTGGGACCAGGCACGGCAGGCGCTGGCCGGGCTGCCCGGAGGCCGGGGCCTGAACATCGCCTACGAGGCCGTGGACCGGCACGTGGCGGAAGGCCGCGGCGGCAAGGAGGCGCTGCGGTTCGTGATGGCCGACGGCGGCACCCGGTCCCTGACCTACGGCGGCCTTGCGGACGGGTCCAACAGGTTCGCGGCGGTGCTGCAGGGCCTGGGGGTGGGGCGCGGCGAGCGGGTCTTTTCGCTCCTGGGCCGCAGCCCCGGGCTGTACACCGCAGTGCTGGGCACCTTCAAGAACGGCAGCGTCTTCTGCCCGCTCTTTTCAGCTTTCGGCCCCGAACCGGTTCGGCAGCGGCTGCACCTCGGGGCCGGCCGGGTACTGCTGACCACCCGGGCGCTGTACCGCAGGAAGGTGGCGCCGGTCCGGGACTCCCTGCCCGACCTCCGCCACGTCCTGCTGGTGGACGCCGACGGCAGCCCCGAACCGGAAACCCTGGACCTGGCCGAACTCCTGGCCCAGGCTGACCCCATCGGGGAGATCGCAGACACCCAGCCCGAGGACATGGCCCTGCTGCACTTCACCAGCGGCACCACCGGCACGCCCAAGGGCGCCATCCACGTCCACGACGCCGTCGCCGCCCACTACGCCACCGGCCGCTTCGCGCTGGACCTGCACCCGGACGACATCTACTGGTGCACCGCCGATCCGGGCTGGGTGACCGGCACGTCCTACGGCATCATCGCCCCGCTGGTGCACGGGGTCACCGCCATCGTGGACGAGGAGGAACTGGACGCCGACCGCTGGTACCGGATCCTCGCCGAGCAGCACGTCACCGTCTGGTACACCGCGCCCACGGCGCTGCGGATGCTCATGAAGGCCGGCGCCGGGCGCGCCGCGGGCCATGACCTGTCCGCGCTGCGCTTCATCGCCAGCGTGGGGGAGCCGCTGAACCCGGAGGCCGTGGTGTGGGGGCAGGACGTCCTGGGCCTGCCCGTGCACGACAACTGGTGGCAGACCGAAACCGGCGGGATCATGATCGCCAACTACCCGGCCATGGACATCCGGCCCGGCTCCATGGGCCGGCCGCTGCCCGGCATCGAGGCGGCCCTGGTGGCCCGCGACGCCGACGGCAAACCCATCGTCAAAGACGGCCAGGCAGTCCTGGTCACCGGGCCGGACACCATGGGCGAGCTGGCGCTGCGCCCCGGGTGGCCGTCCATGTTCCGCGGCTACCTCAACGAGGAGGAGCGCTACCGGCGCTGCTTTGCCGGCGGCTGGTACCTCACCGGCGACCTGGCAAAGCGCGACGGCGACGGCTACTTCTGGTTCGTCGGCCGCGGCGACGACGTGATCAAGTCCTCCGGCCACCTGATCGGCCCCTTCGAAGTGGAGAGCTGCCTCATGGAGCACCCGGCCGTTGCCGAGGCCGGCGTGATCGGCGTGCCGGACCCCGTGGCCGGCGAGGTGGTCAAGGCCTTCGTGGAACTCAAACCCGGCAACGAGCCCACGGAGGAGCTCCAGCTGGAGATCATCGGCTTCGCGCGGAAACGGCTGGGCGCCGCCGTGGCACCCAGGCTGCTGGACTTCACCACCACCCTGCCCAAGACGCGCAGCGGCAAGATCCTGCGCCGGCTCCTGAAATCCCGCGAGCTTGGTCTCCCGGAAGGCGACACCTCAACGCTTGAGTCCCCGGCAGGGGCCGCCGTACCCCTGAAGGACCAGCCATGACCACGCTGAGGAGCCAGGGCATCCCGGACGCGGACCACGCAGTGCACCTGCTGCGGCAAATGCTGCGGGTGCGCAGGCTCGAGGAGAAATGCATCGAGCTCTACAGTGCCGCCAGGATCCGCGGCTTCCTGCACGTCTACATCGGCGAGGAGGCCGTGGCGGCAGGGGTGATGGAAGCCCTGGAACCGGAGGACGCCGTGGTGGCCACCTACCGCGAACACGGGCACGCCCTGCTGCGCGGCGTCTCCGCCGGGGCCATCCTCGCCGAAATGTACGGCCACGCGGAGGGCTGCTGCCGGGGCCGGGGCGGGTCCATGCACCTCTTTGACGCCGCCACCCGCTTCTACGGCGGAAACGCGATCGTGGCCGGTGGGCTGCCGCTCGCCGTCGGCCTGGCCCTTGCGGACCGGATGGCCGGGCGCCAACGGGTGACGGCCTGCTTCTTCGGTGAGGGCGCCGTGGCCGAAGGCGAATTCCACGAAAGCATGAACCTGGCCGCGCTGTGGCAGCTGCCGGTGCTGTTCTGCTGCGAAAACAACCTCTACGCCATGGGCACCGCGCTGGGCCGCTCCGAATCCCAGACGGACATCGCCCTCAAAGCCGCCGGCTACGAGATCCCGGCGTGGGCGGTGGACGGCATGGACGTCCTCGCCGTCGAGGAGGCCGCCCGGCGTGCCGTGGACGCCGTGCGGTCCGGCGGCGGCCCGCACTTCCTGGAGCTGCGCACCTACCGGTTCCGCGCCCACTCCATGTTCGACCCCGAACTGTACCGGGAGAAATCCGAGGTGGCCCGGTGGATGGAACGGGACCCCATCAGCCTGCTGCAGTCCGCCATGCAGGCGGCGGCCCAGCTCCCGGACAAAGACTGGGCCGCGCTGCAGGCGGACGTGGACGCGGAGATCAGCACCGCCGTTGGATTTGCCGAGAACGGCACGCCGGAGCCGGTGTCCGAGCTCAGCCGGTTCGTCTACAGCGACCGGCCGGACGACGGCAGCGCAGGTGGCGGGGGTCCGGAGGAGCAGGGCACGACAGCAGGGAAAGGCGGGGCTGCAGGATGAAAACCACGTACCGGGAAGCCATGCGCGCGGCCCTGCGCGATGCCATGACGCGCGACGAACGGGTGTTCCTCATGGGCGAGGACGTGGGCCGGTACGGCGGCAGTTTCGCCGTGAGCCTGGGCCTGCTGGAGGAATTCGGGCCTGACCGGATCCGCGATACGCCGCTCTCCGAATCCGGGTTCGTGGGCGCGGGGATCGGCGCGGCGCTGGGCGGGATGCGGCCCGTCGTCGAAATCATGACCGTCAACTTCAGCCTGCTGGCGCTGGACCAGATCATCAACAACGCCGCCACCCTGCTGCACATGTCCGGCGGCCAGTTCAACGTGCCCATCGTCATCCGGATGACCACCGGCGCCGGCCGCCAGCTGGGGGCGCAGCACTCCCACAGCCTGGAAGGCTGGTACGCGCACATCCCGGGTCTGCGCATCCTGGCCCCGGCCACGCTGGCGGACGCGCGCGGGATGCTGTGGACCGCGCTGCAGGATCCGGACCCGGTGCTGATCTTCGAGCACGGCTCGCTGTACAACGTCGCGGGGGAGCTCGACGACGATGCCGACGCCGTGGGCATCGACAAGGCAGCGGTCCTGCGCGAAGGGGACGCCATCACGCTCATCACGTACGGCGGAACCCTGCCCCTGGTGCTGGAGGCCGCGGAGCAGCTGGACGGGGAGGGCATCGACGCCGATGTCATCGACCTGCGCACCCTGCGCCCGCTGGACGCCCACACGATCATGGACAGCGTGGCCAGGACGCACCGGGCCGTGGTGGTGGACGAGGGCTGGCGCAGCGGCAGCATCTCCGCCGAGATCGCGGCCCGGATCTGTGAACAGGCCTTTTTCGACCTGGACGCCCCCGTGGAGCGGGTGTGCAGCCTGGAGGTCCCCGTCCCCTACGCGAAGCACCTGGAGCAGGCGGCGCTGCCGTCGGTGGAACGGGTCATGGCCGCCGCACGAAGGGCCGTGGGCGCCGGTGGATGAGTTCCGGATGCCGTCCCTGGGCGCGGACATGGAGCACGGCAAGGTGGTGGAGTGGCTGGTTAAACCCGGGGACTACGTCCACAAGGGCGACCTCGTGGCGGCCGTGGACACGGACAAGACCGTCATGGACATCGAGTCGTTCCAGGAAGGCGTGGTGGCCGAGTTCCTGGTGGACATCGGCGACACCGTGGACGTGGGCACCCCCATCGCCAGGATCACCGCCACCCCGGCAGAGGTCCCGCCGCCGGCGAAAGTCCCGCCACCGGAACCGGAACCGGGCACCAAGGCCCCGCCCCCGGTGCGGCACCTGGCGCACACGCTGGGGGTCGACGTCGGACGCATCAGCGGGAGCGGCCCCGGCGGCGAGGTGACCCGGGCCGACGTCGAACGCGCCGCCGCGACGCCAAACACCTCCGCTGCGCCCGGCGCCGCCGCGGGGGCTGCTCCGGCGGCGGCTGCGGACGTGCCGGCAGAAGGCGAGGCCCACCGGGTGCGGTCCTCCCCGCTGGCCCGACGGCTGGCCGTGGAGCTGGGCGTCGACCTGCAGGCCATTGCGGGCACCGGTCCCGGTGGTGCCGTGACGGAGGAGGACGTGCTTGCCGCGGTGCCTCCCCGGGAACGGGCACCCAAGGAGGAAATTCCCGGCGGGCGGCCACCCAGCGAAGGTGCGGCGGAGGAAGCGGCGGAAGCACCGCCGTCGGAAGCTCCAGTTGCGGAACCGCCGCACAAAGCCGCGGGGGAAGCGCCACGGCGCGGCAGGAAGGACTCCGGCAGCAAGGCGGAAACCCTGCGGCAGGCAATCGGCGCGCTGATGTCCCGGTCCAAGAAGGAGATCCCGCACTACTACCTGTCCACCACCCTGGACCTGGCGGCAGCGATGGCGTGGATGCAGAGCGCCAACCAGCAGCGGCCGGTCTCCTCCCGGCTGGTGCCGTCCGCCCTGCTGCTGAAGGCCACCGCGCTCGCGGCCAAGGAGGTGCCGGACATGAACGGGTTCTTCACCAGGGGCGCTTTCCAGCCCAGCGGCGCGGTGCACCTGGGCGTGGCGGTGGCGTTGCGGCACGGCGGACTGGTGGCCCCGGCCCTGCACGACGCCGACACCCTGACGCTCGATGAACTCATGGACCAGCTGCGCGACCTGGTGGGCCGGGCCCGGGCGGGCCGGCTGCAGCGCGCGGAGATGGCCGACCCCACCCTCACCGTGACCAACCTGGGCGATCTCGGCGTCGAAAGCGTGTACGGGGTGATCTACCCGCCACAGGTGGCCATGGTGGGCTTCGGCAAGGTCCTGGAGCAGCCCTGGGCGCACAACGGGATGCTGGGCATCCGGCACACGGCCATCGCCACGCTGTCCGCGGACCACCGGGTGAGCGACGGGCTGCGCGGCGGCCGGTTCCTGGCCCGCATCGACGAACTGCTGCAGAAGCCCGGCGACCTGTGACTGTTGGACCCTGACTGTTGGACCCGTACTCAAGGAGGAGCCGTGAACGAACAGGACGCGCGCCACGCAGTGGAGGCAGCGCTCGGCAAAGTAGCGCCCGACGTCGAGCCTGGCGACCTGGACGGCGGCGCCCGCCTGCGCCAGGACCTGGAACTGGACTCCCTGGACTTCCTCCGCCTGGTGGAAGTCATCGCGGAATCCACGGGGGTGGACATCCCTGAGGCGGACTACCCGGCCGTGGCCACCGTGGACGGGCTGGTCACCTACGTCGCCCGGCACGGATGACACCGCGGCGGAAGCGGCGCTGGCTCCGCCGGCTGGGGATCGCGGCGCTGGTTGTCCTGGGGCTGGTCCTGGCCTCGGCGGTGGCCAACGCAGCCCTGGAGGCGCACGAGAAGGCCACCACCCCCGCCTACGGGGAGCGGATCGCGGTGACCGGGGGATCGCTGAACGTGGTCCGCAACGGAAACTCGAACCAGGGGCCGCCGATCATCCTGCTCAGCGGACTGGGCACCGCCGCACCCGGCCTGGACTTCGCCCCGCTGATCCGCGAACTCAGCGGCTTCGACGTGATGGTGGTGGAAGGGTTCGGCTATGGCTACAGCGACATGGAAGCCAGCGCCCGCACCAACGAGCACATCAGCAACGAGCTCCATGAGGTCCTGTCAAAGCTCCAGGTCCGGCAGCCCTACATCCTGGCCGGCCACTCCATCGCCGGGTTCTACCTGCTGGACTACGCCGACCGGTACCGCCCGGAAGTTTCAGCGGTGGTGGGCATCGACGCCACCATTCCCAAGCCGGGCGACCACCCGGTGGAGGAGGCACAGCCCGGCATCAACTGGGTCAAGGTGGTGGCTGCCACCGGGCTGGTCCGCGACGTAGCCGCGGTGGCACCGGGTCTGTTCGATCCGGACGGCAACGCCTATTCGGAGGAAGAGCTGAAGCGGATGCGCACCATGATGCTGTGGAACGTGGGCAATGCCGCGGTGGCCGATGAAACAGCCCGCATCGGCAACAACGCGGCAGCCCTCCGCGGAGTCACCTATCCCGCCGACCTGCCCGTCCTGGCGTTCATCGCGGACGAAAAGGACGGCCGGGCAGCCACGAAGGCCGCCGCCGCGGAGGACCTCCTCAGGAACGTCACCCGGCACCGGGTCCTGCCCCTTGAAGGCGGCCACTACCTGCACTGGACGCAGTCCACCCGGATGGCGGCGGAGATCCGGCAGTTCATTGCCCCGGCCGGCTGACGTGCGCTATCCCGCCGCGTGGTCGTTGCCGCGCATCCGGATGGCCACCACGGCGCCGGAAGCTGCGGTGAGGACCGCGACGGCGGCAACGGCGGCGGGGATGCCGTAAAGGTCGGCGAGGACGCCGGAGAGCAGGGCACCCACGGCGAATCCGCCGTCGCGCCACAACCGGTACGCCCCCACGGAGCGCGCCCGCCAGGCCGGGTGCGCGACGTCGCCGATGGCGGCCAGCAGGGTGGGATAGACCAGGGCGGTGCCGAGGCCCAGCACGACGGCGGCGGCGAGCCAGGGCCCGAAGCTGTGGGCGGTTGCGGTGATACCCAGCGCCACGGCCTGGACCAGCATGCCGGCCGTGATGAACCATTTGCGGCCCCACCGGTCGGAGGCGGCACCGGTGACCAGCTGGGCGGCACCCCAGGCAGCGGGGTAGGCGGCGGCCAGGATGCCGATCTGGCCAAGGTCCAGCCCGGCGCCGGCGAACAGGACGGGAAAGAGGCCCCAGGCCAGGCCGTCGTTGAGGTTGTTCACCAGCCCCGCCTGGCTGGCTGCCGAGAGGGAGCGGTCCTTGAAACTGGTGAGGGTGAACACCTGGCTGGTGGTGAGGCCGGCATGGGCGCGGCTGGAGGTGCCGGCATGCTGGATGGCCTCGGTTTTGGCGTGCTGGTGGGTTTCCCGGACGGCGAGGACCGTCAGGCCCAGGCCCAGGGCGATATAGGCGGCTCCGAGCAGGAACGGGGCGGGGCGGAGTCCGAAGGAGGTGGCCAGGTAGCCGGTGGCCAGCGCGGTGGCGGCCACGCCAAGGTAGCCCGCGGCCTCGTTGAAGCCCATGGCCAGCCCACGCTGCCTGGGGCCCACCAGGTCCATTTTCATGATGACGGCGGTGGACCAGGTGAGCCCCTGGCTGATGCCCAGCAGGACGTTGGCGGCCACGATCCAGCCCCAGGACGGGCCGAAGATGAGCATGAGCGGTACGGGAACCGCTGCCAGCCAGCCGGCGATGAGGACCGGTTTGCGGCCGTACTTGTCGGAGAGGGTGCCGGCGAAATAGTTCATCCCGGCCTTGGACAGGCCGAAGGCCAGGATGTACGTCAGCGCGCCGGTGTACAGGTCCAGGTGGAATTCCTGGGAGGCCAGCAGGGGCAGGACGGTGCGTTCCTGGCCCAGGGTGCCGCCCACCAGTGCATTGACGGCAACCAGCAGCATGAACTGCGCAAGGTTCTGCCGCAGGCCCAGCATGGGACCGGCTGGCCCGGGGGCGTGGGGAAGCGTTCTGTCCGGCATTGGTGCTCCGTTCCTGGCGGTGGAAGGGGGACATAAAGGTGGCCCGGGCGTGTGGGGGCACGCCCGGGCCCGGAGCCCGGGCAGGAGGGGGGTCCTGCCCGGGCGGTCTTGGGGTGGCAGGTCCGGTTAGACCGCGGGGACGCTGTTCTGCCAGGCGTTCCAGGCGGCGTAGCTGCCGTCGAGTTCGACGACGTCGTACCCGGCACGGCGCAGGGCGCTGGCGGCTACGGAGTTCCGGACGCCGGACTGGCAGTAGGACACGATGGTTCCACCGATGGGCAGCTCGTCAAGGTGCCACATGACGCGGCCGCCGCTGAGCTGGTACGAGCCCGGGATGTGCCCGGCCTTGTGCTCGGTCTTGTTGCGGACGTCCAGGACCATGGCGGCGTCGAAACCGTCGAGTTCCTCAGGCTGGATCAGCTTGGGGGTGAAGGTGGGCAGCCCCTCGATGCCGGTCAGGTAGCCGGCCACGTTGTCGATGCCCACGCGGACCAGGTGGTCCCACATGTCCTGGGCCTGCTCCTGGTCCTTGGCCAGGAGCACCAGCGGGTTCGTGTCCGTTTCCGGGTTGACCACCCAGGCGCCGTAGCTGGCCACTGACTTGCCGGCCGGCACGTTCAGGGACCGGGCCACGGTGCCCTGGTGGACTTCGCCGTTGGAGCGGGTGTCGATGAACGTCAGGGTGTCATCTGCCAGGCCCTGGGCCACGACGGCGGTGTCCAGCTCCTGCAGCGGGGCACGCCCGCCCATGACGGCCGGGCCTTCACGGTTTTCGCGCTTCATGCGGCCGAAGTAGGCGTGGGCGTCCGGCTGGCCGTCGAGGAGCTCGTCGATGAAGCCCTGCTCGTCGTTGGCGGCCAGGTAGGGGCCCCACCAGGCGTACAGGCGCTCGTAGCCCACCGTGGAGGACGGGATGGCACCCAGGGCCTTGCCGCAGGCGCTGCCGGCGCCGTGGGCGGGGTGGACCTGGACGTAGTCCGGGAGGGTGAGGAACTTGTCGCGGAGGCTGGCGAAGAGCTGCTTGGCGCCCTCGAAGCGGGTGTCCACGCCGCCGGCTGCCTCGTCCAGCAGGTCCGGCCGGCCCAGGTCGCCGGAGAACACGAAGTCTCCGGAGAGCAGGTAGCCGGGCTTGTCGCTGAACGCGCCGTCGGTCACCAGGAAGGACAGGTGCTCCGGGGTGTGCCCGGGGGTGTGGACTGCCTTGATATTGATGTTGCCCAGGGTGATGGTGTCGCCGTCGTAGAGCCGCTCGCCCTCGAACTGGTACTGCCAGTCGGGTCCGCCCTCGCCGGAAACGTAGATCTTGGCGCCGGTGGCGGCGGCCAGTTCGCGGGTGCCGGAGAGGTAGTCGGCGTGGATGTGGGTCTCGGTGACGGCCACGATCTTCATGCCGTTCTTGGCGGCGAGCTCCTGGTACACGGCGATGTCGCGGCGTCCGTCCACCACGATGGCTTCGCCCTTGGCCTGGCAGCCGATGACGTAGCTGGCCTGTGCGAGGTCTTCGTCGTAAATGCGCTCGATAAGCATCTGGTGCTCTCCTTCAGTTGAAAGGGGATTGGGAGGTTGTTCTGCATTCAGTATAGATACCCCCGGGGGTATCCCGCAAGTGCGCTGCGGCCTATGCGGATGTCCTGCGGAAGAGCCGTCGCGGCAGGCGCCGGAGGCCTGGTGCTGCGGGGTTTTTTGATGGTGCCGGCTGGTCTGCCGGAGTTTGGCTGTACCTGACGGGGTGCCCTGCCCGGTACCACTCGGTGATCCCGCCGGCCACGTTGACCGCGGTGTGTCCGCGGTCGGTGAGGATCCGCGCGGCCTGGCTGCTGCGCTTGCCCGAGCCGCACATCAGGTAGATGGTCGTATTGGGCAGGTCCGTGAGCCGGGAGGCCAATTCATCCAGGGGAATGTTCAGGCTCCCCGGGACGTGCGCGGTGGCGTGCTCCTCCCGGCTGCGGACGTCCACCAGCGTGACGCGGGGCCACGCCAGGGCGAGTTCGTCCGCCGTGCCCGTACGGAACGCCCGCTGGTCCGTCATGCTCAGACGTGCTGGTGTCCGGCTTCGTCGCGGAGCGTGTCCATGTCCAGGTTCTTCACGGCCTGGATGACTTCCTCCAGGCCCGTGGCGTTGAGGGCGCCGGGCTGGGAGAAGACCAGGGTCTTGTCCTTGAAAGCCATCAGGGTGGGGATGGACGTGATGTTCGCTGCGGCGGCGAGCGCCTGTTCGGCCTCGGTGTCCACCTTGGCGAAGGTGACGTCCGGGTGGCGTTCGGCGGCGGCTCCGTAGGTGGGGGCGAACATGCGGCAGGGGCCGCACCAGGCTGCCCAGAAGTCAACGAAGACGATGCCGTTGTCCTCCAGGGTCTGGGCGAAGGATTGCTGGGTGATGTCGATGGTTGCCATGATCTGTCGCGTCCTTTCGGGCGAAGTTTGTTGGTTGCGCTGTGTTTGTTGGTTGCGCTGTGCCGCGGGGCAGGGCCTAGGTGGTGGGGAGTCCGGCGCGGGTCCAGGCGGTCATGCCGCCGGCCATGGTGTCCGCCTTGTAGCCAACGCCGTTGAGGGCATCGGCGACGGCGGCGCTGCGGTTGCCGCTGCGGCAGACGGCGATCACGGGCACGGCCGGGTCAAGCTCGCCCAGGCGGGCCTGTAACTGGCCCATCGGGATATGCAGTGCGCCGGGGATCATGCCCTCGGCGACTTCGAAGTCCTCGCGGACGTCGAGGATCCGGGCGGTGGAGCGGCGCTGTTCGGCTTCGGTGATGGTGATTTCAGCCATGATGGTTCTCCTTCGAAGTGGTGTGTGGCTGGAGCTGTGGTGGTGCTGCTAGCGGACGGGTTCGCCGGCCTGGCGCCAGGCGGCCATGCCACCGCGCACCGAGTACGCGTCGTACCCCTTGGCGGCCAGCAGCCTGGCTGCCGAAGCGGAGCGGACGCCGGAGGCGCAGACGGCAATCACCGGACGGGTTTTCTGGATGCCTGCGGTGCTGGTCTGCAGCCGGTCCAGGGGAACGTGCTTGGCCTGCGGCGCCCGGCCGGTCCGCCATTCCTGGGCCGACCTGACGTCGATGAGCGTGGCCCCGGAGCCCAGGAGTTCCTTGGCCTGGGCCACCGAAATCGTCTTGTAGGGCTTGCTGAAGGCCTTCTTGAGGGAATCAATCAGTCCCATGGTGTTCTCCTCTATGGATGGGTCAGGCGGTGACCGTGCCGGCGGTGACCCACGCCGCGACGGCGAAGATGAGTACCGCGAACGAGATGCGGATGTGTTTGTCGTGCAGCCGGCGCGCAAACCGGGCGGCAACCACAGATCCCACGATCGCCGGGATGGCGAACGCCAGGGTGGTGGCCCAGTCGATGGTGTAGCCGGCGGCGTGGGCGCTGAACCCGGCGGCCGAGTTGACGACGATGATGGCCAGCGACGTTCCCACGGCCTGCTTCATGCGCAGGCCCAGGAAGATGGTCAGCGCGGGGGTGATGAGGAAGCCGCCGCCCACGCCCAGCAATCCGGTGAGGAACCCGACCAGCAGGCCCACTCCCACGGCTTTCGGGGCGCAGGACCGGAATGCCCGGTTCGGCCCGGTGCTGCAGGACCCCTCGCTTTCGCGGGGCTTGCTGAGCATCCGGATGCCCGCGGCCACCATGATCCCGGCGAAGGCCAGCATCAGGATGTTCGGGTCCAGCAGCTTGCCCACGGCCGCACCGGCCCAGGCTGCCGGGATGCCGGCACCCCCCACCAGGGCGATCACGGGCCAGTTCAGGCCTTCCCGCAACCTGGGGAGCAGTGCTGCCAGCGAGGAGATTCCCACCACCAGCAGCGAGGTGGGAATGGCCTGGGCGGGGCTCATGCCCACGCCGTACACCAGGGCGGGAACAGCGATGATGGACCCGCCGCCGCCCACTACGCCCAGTACGACGCCGACGACGAGCCCCAGACCCAGGGCCGGGATCATGCTGCCGCGCCCTCTTCAGCCGGCTGCACGGGGAGCTGCAGGATGGCACTTTCGCGGGTGGGTTCCTTGGCGGCCTTGTTCCACGGCATGGCAGACAGGGCCTTGCCCATGGCGCAGGTGTTGGTCGCGGCCGAGAACGTCAGCCCGGTGCCGATGGCGCCGGCCAGCATGCGGACCTTGGGGGAGACGAACTTGCCCCCGGCCAGGCCCAGCATCACCAGGGAGCCTGCGGCCAGGCGGACCTGGCGTTCCAGGTCCCAGCGGTCCTTGCCCTTGACCACGTCGCCGCCGGCGGCCGCGAAGCCGGGAACCCCGCCGGTGAGCACGTAGGCGGTGTTGAGGCCAACAGCGGCCATGCGCTGGCGGGCCTGTTCGGCGCGGACGCCGGACTGGCAGACCAGGACAACGCGGGAGCCCAGGCGGGCAGCGAGCTCATCGGTGTGCTCGGAGAGCAGCGGAAGCGGCACGTTGTAGGAGCCGCGGATGTGCATGGTTTCGAATTCAGCGGCGGAGCGAACGTCGATCACCACAAGATCCTGGTGCTCTTTGATCCAGGACTGGAGGGCCTCAGGGGCGAGTGCAGTAACGGCTGTTGCTGTGGAAGGGGATGTCATGGGTGGCCTCTCGGAAGCGGTCGGGTGGATACCCCACCGAGTATTACAGATACCCCCAGGGGTAGTCAAAACACCCATGGGGGTATATAGTTGACGGCAAGCACCCCATCGATGGAGACCCCTTTATGGAACTGAACCCAACCGAACTCACGCCTGTGATCAACCGCCTCAAGCGCGCACAGGGCCAGCTCGCCGCTGTGACCCGCATGCTTGAGGAGGGCCGGGACTGCAAGGACGTCGTCACCCAGCTGGCCGCCGTGTCCAAGGCCCTTGACCGGGCGGGCTTCGCCATCATCGCTACCGGGCTTGAGCAGTGCATCGTCCAGAAGGACGAAACCATGGACCGGAAGGACCTGGAGAAGCTTTTCCTCTCCCTCGCCTGACCGGCGGCACGCTGCGCGCCCTGAGCCCCAGCACCCTCTAGACCCGCACCGCCCGGCAACTTCAAGGAGCATCATGACCTACACCCTGGCCACCACTGTTTCCCTTCCCTGGGCGGAGGCGCTGGAGCGCACCCGCGAAGCCCTCGCCGCGCAGGGGTTCGGGATCCTGACCGAAATCAACGTCCGGTCCACCTTCGAAGCCAAGCTCGGCGCCGAGGCCGCGGACGCCGTCGGGGATTACGTCATCCTCGGTGCCTGCAACCCCGCCCTCGCCAGCCGCGCCCTGGCTGCCGAACCCGAGATGGGTGCCTTGCTGCCCTGCAACGTGGTGGTGCGCCGGAACAGCGCCGCGGACTCCACCACCGTGGAAGCCATCGATCCGCAGACCATGGTGCAGCTCAGCAGCGCCCCTTCCGTCAAGGAAGTGGCGGACGACGCCGGCACTCGCCTGCGCAAGGCCCTCGCCAGCCTGGGCCAAACGGAAGGGTAGTCCCCGCAGCTCCCGTGTGGTCTACTGCTGACTAGCCTAGCCGTGCCTGCAGCCGCCGGCGGGGCCTGACCGGCCGGCTGGAGCGAGAAGGGGAGATCATGGCAGAACCACTGCTCATCGTCTTTGACGTCAACGAAACACTCTCGGACATGGCGCCGCTCGGCGAAGTGTTTGCGCAGACCGGGGCGCCCCGCGGGCTGGCAAAACTTTGGTTCGCCACGCTCCTGCGGGACGGCTTCGCCCTTACCGCCAGCGGTGACAACGAGGCCTTCGCCGCCATCGGCAAGGACGCCCTCCGCGCCCTGCTGGAAGCCGAAGGGGTCTCCGGGAACCTGGATACCGCCGTCGAACGCGTCATGGCAGCCATGCAGAACCTCTCCCTTCACCCGGATGTCCCTGCCGGGGTCCGCGCCCTGGCAGCTGCCGGGCACCGGCTGACCACCCTGACCAACGGCGCGGCCGCCAATACGGACAGGCTGCTGGTTGCCGGCGGCATCCGGGACAAATTCGAGCTGCTCCTCTCGGTGGAGGATGCCCCCGCCTGGAAACCGGCCAAGGCCGCGTACCTGTATGCGGGCGCCTCGGCCGGAGTGGATCCGTCAGGCATGCTGCTGGTCGCCGTGCACCCCTGGGACATCCACGGGGCAGCCAGGGCCGGGCTGCAGACCGCCTGGATCAACCGGACCGGCGCCCGCTACCCCTCGTATTTCCGTGCCCCCGACATCACCGTCGCGGCACTGACCGAGCTGCCCCCGGCCCTCGCCGCCTAGGCTGGTGGCCGGGGCCGCAGCCGTGGTGGCGGACGCCGCGGGAATACCTGTAGTCTCTGTTCACGGTGATGGATCCCGCCGGAAGGCCTGCGCAGGTGCGCGGTCTTCGAACCGCCACATGGCTGATGGTTCCTGCCTTTGACACGAAGGCAGGTGACCCGTGCCCGCACCCGGTTCAGTCTTCCTGCCCCGCCGAACAGGAGAACACATGACTGAGCCGGACAAACCAGCCCCCTCCACTAACGGCGTTCCCTATGCACCCCGGAAAATCAGCGGACCGGTGCTCATGGGGGTGGTGCCGGGCCAGCCGCTGGCCGTGGCCCACCGCGCCGCCGAGCTGGCCTACAGCCTGGGCGTGAAGCTGGTCTGCGCCTACGTGGACGTCACCACCTACCTGGCGGAAGAGCCCGACGGCAGGGTGGAAGCCCGCCCCATCGACCCCGACGGGATTGATGACGACATCGAAGGCATCAGCGCCTCCATCGCCGGCCACCTCCGCGAAGCCCTCGACGGGACCGGGATCGACTGGTCCTTCGTGACGCTGGCCGGGGACCCTGCCAGGGCGCTGGGACGGCTGGCGGAAACCACTGACGCGTCCGTCATTGTGGTGGGCACCCGGGAACGCGGACTCGGGGCGCGGCTGGAGGAACTGCTCGTGGGATCCGTGGCAGTCCATCTCACCCACCGCCAGCACCGGCCCGTCCTGGTGGTCCCGCTGGCCCCGCACCCCAGGCACCAGCCGAAAGCGGACCACTGATGGAGCAGCCCGTCCCCGGGGCCACAGCAGCCGCCGGCGCAGACCAAGGCACACTGGGCGAGGCACGCATCCGCCGGCCGGTCCACCTGCATCCCGGATTCGTCTTGGTGGTCATCGTTGGCGGCACCTTCGGCGCCCTGGCCCGTTACGGGCTGGGCAGCATCCTGCCCGTGCCGGGCGGCTGGCCGGTACCCACCCTGGTCATCAACCTCGCGGGAGCGTTCCTGCTGGGCGCCCTGCTTGAGGCCCTGGTCCGCCGGGGCCCTGACGCGGGACGGCTGCGGCTGGTCCGGCTGCTGGTGGGCACCGGGTTCCTGGGCGCCTTCACTACCTACAGCACCCTGGCCGTGGAAGCCACCACCCTGTTCAGTGCCGGCCGCAGCGCCGACGCCTTCATTTACGTGGCAACCTCCGTGCTGGTTGGAGCCGTTACCACCGTGGCCGGCATCCGGATGGCAGCAGCCCAGCATGCCCGGACCAGCTCCCGGCCGGACGCAGCCGGCTCCCCGAAGGAGGGAAACCGGTGAGTCCCCTGACCATCATCCTGCTGGGACTCGCCGGCGGGCTGGGAGCCGCAGCCCGCTTCGTGGTTGACGGCCTGGTGCGCGCCAACATCAGGACCGCCCTGCCGGTAGGGACGATTGCCATCAACGTCACGGGATCGTTCCTGCTGGGACTGGTGGCCGGTGCCGTGATTGTGCATGCGGCGCCGCCCGAGCTGCAGGCCATCGCCGGTACCGGATTCCTGGGCGGCTACACCACCTTCAGCACGGCAAGCTTCGAAACCGTCCGCCTGGTCCAGTCCGGCCGCACGGGCCTGGCCCTCCTCAACGCCCTCGGCACGGCAGCGGCCGCCGTGGCCGCCGCCGCCGGAGGCTTCGCCGTCGCGGGGCTGCTGTAACGGGACGGGCTGCTGTGACGCGACCGGGCGGCAGCGTACCCACACCAACTAGGCAACCGCGGCCGGCACACCCTGGAGTCCGGCGCGGTGCAGGTGTTCCAGTTGGACCACGTCGCGGGTAAAGGACAACGCGAGCAGGGCCAGGGCGAGTGCCGGTACCGACGCCGCGGCAACCGCAGGGACCCCGGGGAGGAGCGCGAACAGCAGCGCGAACGGCTGGAACGCGCCAATGGCTTTCCGGGAAACGCTGGGCGGCAGCGCCACCCGAAGGTGCGGCCGGACGAGCCCCGCGGCAACGAACGCGTAGTACATGGCCCCGATGCCCAGCGTCCAGACGCCCGCCACGGGAGCGGCAGCGACGGACAGCACCAGCACCAGGGCGGCGTCGGTGGCGGAATCGAACCGCGCCCCGGCCGGCGAGGAGGTTCCGGTGCGCCGGGCCACCACACCGTCCAGCCCGTCCAGGAGGAACGCGGCGCCGCCCAGGATGGGGAGGAGCAGGTCCGTGCGGCGGCCCGTGAACAATTGCGGAACGGCCAGCACCGCGCACAGGGCCACGAGGATGGCGCGCAGCAGGGTGACCCGGTCTGCCGGCGTTGAGAACCGGGGGATCCGGCGCAGGACAGAACCGGCGGCGGCCACGGCCACCAGGGCGCCCGCGCACAGCCCGGCCAGCTGGAGGACCGGCATGGACGGGGACAGGGACGTCAGCCAGAGGGCCGACAGCACATAGATGGAAACGGCGCCGAACGCGTCCGGCACTGCCCGTTCAGCCGCGCCCATGTGCCACCTCCCCTTGCATGCTAACAACGGCGGGGGTGATGGTCACGGGCGGCGGCGCCGGGCCCGAAGCCTGGCGCCGTCGTCGGACGTTCTCCTGCGGCCGCCACGGAGCAGACCGGCGAAGGCCAGCACCGCGCCGGCTCCCTCGGCAACTGCGCTGAGGGTCTTCGAGAAGAACCAAACGGGGTCGTACATGGCCGGGATGGGTCCGATGGCCGGGATGTCCACGTACCTGTAAAGCACGACGGCGGCGAACGCGCTGAGGGCAACCACCAGGGCCACGGCATAGGAAGCCCTGCTGCCGCGGACCAGGACATAGACGCCGGCCACCAGCGCCGCGGCGGCTTCGAGCAGGAACAGGGTGCCCTGGCTGACAGTGCCGGGCTGCGCGTTCTGGTAGCCCGGGGCCAGGAAGAGGTGGACGCCGGCATCAATGAACAGCGCCAGGGCGGTCAGTAATCGTAGAGCCACGCTTATGTATACGCCGGAAGTTCCCTTCCGGTTCATACGGCCCTGTTTTCCATGTGGGTTTCGGGGGGAATATTTAGGGGCATCCGCAGTCTTGCGCCTGTAGCGGGCGGCTGAGCCTGCGGCCCTACGAGTAAGGAGAACTGCCATGACCCTTCCCAAGGAACTCACGCCTGGTACCTGGACCCTGGACATGTCCCACAGCGAGATCGGCTTCAGCGTCCGCCACGCCGGGATCAGCAAGGTCCGGGGCCGTTTCACCGAAGCCCAGGCCGAGGCACGCGTGGGCCAGTCCCTGGCGGACTCGTCGGTGCACGCCACGGTATCCACCGCCAGCTTCAACTCCGGCGACGCCAACCGCGACGCCCACGTGCGCGGCGAGGACTTCTTCGACGTCGAGAAGTACCCCGAGATGACCTTCCGCGGCACCTCCATCGAAGGGGACGGCGAGGAGTACACCCTGACCGGGGACCTCACCATCAAGGGCGTCACCCGGCCCATCGAGCTGGAAGTCGAGTTCACCGGCGTTGCCGTTGACCCGTTCGGCGCCACGCGGGCGGGCTTCTCCGCCGAGACAGAGATCAGCCGCAAGGAATTCGGGCTCACCTGGAATGCGGCGCTGGAGGCCGGCGGCCTGCTGGTCAGCGACAAGGTGAAGATCAGCCTGGAAGCGGCCCTGGTCAAGCAGGGCTGACGCAGCAGTTCCGCGGCGCCCGTCTGTTAGGGCGCCGCGGGCCGTACCTTCACGTTGCCCAGCGAACGGATCAGTGCCACCGCGGTGATGGACCCGGCGGCCATGATTGAGGCGAGCACCACCACCTGGAACCGGCCCGCCTCCAGGGGTGAGGCGCCGCCGAAGATGGCGCCCACGAACGCTCCCGGCAGCGTGACCAGGCCGGTGGTCTTGGTCTGGTCCGTGGACGGGATCAACGCTGAATGCACCGCCTGCCGGGCCTGTAAGAGGGTGGCCTGCCGGGGCGTGGCGCCCAGCGCCAGCCAGCCCTCCACCTGGTCCCACTGCTCCACCACCGCCTCGAAGAAGCGGCGGCCGGCCAGGGTGGCAATGGTCATGGAGTTGCCGATCACGATTCCGCCCACCGCCAGCGCGTACCGGGGGGAGAACTCGATGGCGCCCGTTCCGAACACGACCCCCAGCGTCACCAGGATCCCGGCGGCCATGGTTGCCGCCACCAGCGCAAAGCGCCGCCAGGACCAGGTGAGCCGCCGCGCCGCCGTCACAGACGCCACTGTGAACATGACCAACAGGGCGGCGCCCACCCACAGGGGATTGGTGATGATGCCGCCCAGCACCAGGCTGATGACCGCCAGCTGGGCCGCGCCGCGGAGGATGGCCAGGGCGGGGGAGAGGTACGACGGCGTCCGCGCGCCCCACAGGATGCCCACCGTGAGTGCCGCCAGGATGGCAACGGCCACCAGGGTGGGCAGCAGCGCGGCAAGGGTTGGCATGCCGCCAGCTTACTGACCGCACTGCGTCGTAGATCACGCGTCAAGGAATCATTAAGAAATGCCTTTTCGGCGCTCCCGCCCTTTTGGCCGGTGCTAGCTTCGCAAGGGTCGCGATGCAAAGGGCAGCGCGGAAAGGCAGACATGACCACGTTGAGCAGGCCCCCGGCGGATCCGTCCGCGCCCCACGCCCACGGCAGGAAGGCGCTCCAGGACTGGCTGCTGTTTGGGCTGCAGGACAGCAAGGGCGCCCACCCGGGTCCCGGCGGCGTGCCGACGCAGCACGAGAAGAAGCATTCGTGGTGGCAGGTCATGTGCCTGACGGGCGTGGACTACTTCTCCACCCTGGGCTACCAGCCGGCCATCGCCGCGCTGGCCGCAGGGGTCATCTCCCCGCTGGCCACCCTGGTGCTGGTGGCGGTGACCCTGTTCGGCGCCCTGCCGGTGTACCGCAGGGTCGCCGGGGAAAGCCCCCGCGGTGAAGGCTCCATCGCCATGCTCGAGCGGCTGCTGCCCCGGTGGGGCGGCAAGCTCCTGGTGCTGGTCCTCCTGGGGTTCGCCGCCACCGACTTCATGATCACCATGACCCTCTCGGCCGCCGACGCCACCGCGCACCTGCTGGGCAATCCCGTGGCGCCGGGCTGGCTCCAGACCCAGAACGTCCCCGTGACGCTCTTCCTGCTGGCCCTGCTGGCAGCGGTGTTCCTGCGGGGATTCAAGGAAGCCATCGGCGTCGCGGTGGTCCTGGTGGTTCTCTACCTGGGCTTGAACGCCGTGGTGGTGGTCGCCACCCTGGCGCAGGTGCTCACGCACCCCGCGGCCACGGGGGACTGGTGGACCAACCTGTGGGTGTCGCACGGAAACCCGGTCATGGCCGTGGCCATCGCGCTGCTGGTGTTTCCCAAGCTGGCCCTGGGCCTCTCCGGCTTCGAAACCGGCGTGGCCGTGATGCCGCAGGTGCGGGGCGCTGAGGACGACACGGAGGAGAACCCCGCAGGCCGCATCCGGGGCGCCCGGCGCATGCTCACCACCGCCGCTGTGATCATGAGCGTTTTCCTGCTGACCACCAGCTTCATCACCGTGGTCCTGATCCCGGAACAGGAATTCCAGCCCGGCGGCCAGGCCAACGGCCGTGCCCTGGCCTTCCTGGCGCACGAATACCTGGGTGTGGGCTTCGGCAGCGTGTATGACATCAGCACCATCGGCATCCTCTGGTTCGCCGGCGCCTCGGCCATGGCAGGGCTGCTGAACCTGGTGCCGCGGTACCTCCCGCGCTACGGCATGGCTCCGGCCTGGGCCAAGGCTGTGCGGCCCCTGGTCCTCGTCTTCACCCTGATCGGCTTCCTGATCACCTTCATCTTCAACGCCGACGTCGACGCCCAGGGCGGCGCGTACGCCACCGGCGTCCTGGTGCTGATGACTTCCGCCGCGGTGGCCGTCACGCTCTCGGCGCGCCGGCGGAGGCAGCGGAACCTCACGGTGGGCTTTGGTGTCATTTCGGTCGTGTTCGCGTACACCACGGTGGCCAACATCTTCGAACGGCCCGAGGGCATCCGGATCGCCGCCATCTTCATCCTCGGCATCATCGTCATCTCGCTGCTGTCCCGGGTCCGCCGTTCCTTCGAGCTGCATGCGACCCGGGTTCATCTGGACCAGCAGGCCCTGGAGTTCATGTCCAGCGCCCTGGACGGGCCCATCGCCATCATCGCCCACGAGCCGCTGCGGATGTCCGCGGAGGCCTACCGGGACAAACTCGAGTCAGCCATCGAGGTCAGCCACCTCCCGCTGGCAGGTGACGCCCTGTTCCTGGAGGTCGTCGTGGACGACTCCTCGGATTTCGAGACCGAGCTGCACGTCCGCGGCGTGAACCGGCACGGGTACCACATCCTGGAAGTCCACGGCCCGGTGGTACCCAACACCATCGCCTCCGTGCTGCTGCACATCAGGGACGTCACTGGCCTGATGCCGCACATCTACTTCCGCTGGACCGAGGGGAACCCCATCACCAACCTGGTCCGGTTCCTGTTCCTGGGCGAGGGCGAGATCGCGCCGGTGACCCGTGAGGTGCTGCGCGAGGCGGTTCCGGACGTCACCCAGCGGCCCTGGGTCCACGTGGGCTGATGGGCTCCACCGCGGCCGCAACCCGGGCGGCGTCAGCCAGGCTGGAAGGGGCGTTCGCGCTGAAGGCTGCCTCGGCGTCGTCCTCCCAGACGCCTGCCGCGAGCACCACAACGTGCACCATGTCGCCGTAGGAATCGTTGCAGGCAAGGATGTCGCCGGGAACCCGGTGCGGATGCGGGCCGGCTGAGGGCCAGGGCTGGAAGATGACCCACCACGGGTCCCCGTCCTGGTCCGGGAAGGTGTAGCCGGCCACAGGATGAAGGGCGCGCCCGTTCAGCCCGCGTCCGCCGTAGCCCTCCACGGCGTCGGCGGACGCGGCGAACTTGACCCTGCCGCGGTCCGCTGGCTCCTCATCCCACCGCATCTGCCCTCCCTGGCTCCTATGCCTCCATCAAAGGGCCGCACGGGTGGAATCGGGGCGGGCGGGCTGTTTTATTGACGAATTTTTTACGCCGCCGCCTGCCTGGGCGGTGGCCCGCGGGCGCCACACCATAATGGGATCCATGGACAGCCCCGTGACCATCCGCCCCATGTGCCCCGATGACTGGGACGCCGTCCACGCAATTTACGCCGCCGGCATCGCCACGGGGGAGGCGACGTTCGAGAGCGAGCCGCCCACCTGGGAAGCGTTCGACGCCGTGCGGTTGCCTGAGCACCGGATCGTCGCCGGGGATGCGGGGCGGGTCCTGGGCTGGGCCGCCGTGTCCCGGGTTTCCTCCCGCGAGGTGTACCGGGGCCTGGTGGAGCACTCCATTTATGTTGACCCCCAGGCCCAGGGCCGGGGCGTGGGCCGGCTCCTCCTCGCGGCCCTGATCGAATCCACGGAGGCGGCGGGCATCTGGACCATCCAGTCCAGCATCTTTCCCGAGAACGCCGCCAGCCTGGCGCTGCACCAAAAGCTGGGCTTCCGGGTGGTGGGGACCCGGGAGCGGATTGCGCAGATCAGCCATGGCCCCAAGGCCGGGCACTGGCAGGACACGCTGCTGCTGGAACGCCGCAGCGGCGTGGTGGGGACGGAATAGCTCCTACCGCGAGGGCAGGGTCAGGATCTCTGCGCCGTCCTCGGTGATGGCGATGGTGTGCTCGGTGTGTGCCGTCCGGCAGCCGGTGGCGCTCCTGAGGGTCCAGCCGTCGTCGTCCGTTACCAGCTCTGCCGTGTCCGCCATGATCCACGGCTCCAGTGCCAGCAGCAGCCCGGGCCGCAGCTTGAAGCCGCGGCCGGGCCGCCCCGTGTTGGGGACGTGCGGGTCCTGGTGCATGGTGGAGCCGATCCCGTGGCCGCCGAACTGGGTATTGACCGGATATCCCGCATCGCTGAGGACCCGGCCGATGGCGTAGGAGATGTCGCCGATCTTCGCGGCCGGCCCGGCGGCGTCTATTCCGGCGGCCAGCGCCCGCTCGGTGGCCTCGATCATGGCCACGCTCTCCGCCGGGCGTGATTCGCCCACAATGAAGCTGATGGCGGCGTCGGCGGCCATCCCGTTCTTGACGACGGCGAGGTCCAGGGTCAGCAGGTCGCCGTCGGCCAGATCGTAGTTGTGGGGGAGTCCGTGCAGCACGGCATCGTTGACGCCCGTGCAGATGTAGTGCCCGAACGGGCCCCGGCCAAACGACGGGGCGTAGTCCACGTAGCAGGATTCGGCCCCGGCCTCGGTGATCATCTCCTTGGTCCACTGGTCGATGTCCAGGAGGTTGGTGCCCACCGTGGCGCGGCTCTTCATGGCCTGCAGGATGTCCGCCACCAGGGCGCCGGTCTCCCGGGCGCGGGCTACTTCAGCGGGGTTCAGGATCTCGATCATGGTGGCGCCCTTCATCTCCGGCCGGTAAATCTACGGGCCATCCTATTTGTCCTTTCTCCGCGCGCCGCAAGGGAAGAGCGTAATCAGCGGGAAAATATGGGGATTGCCAAAGACATAGATGAATGTAAATATTTATGTGTGTCTATGTCCCTGAAGCTGACCCCTGTGGAAGCCGCGGCGTGCTGCCCGCCGCTGGCCCGGGAACCGTTGACCGAGCCGGAAGCGGAAGGAGTTGTCCCGCTGCTGAAGGCGCTGGCCGATCCTGTCCGGCTGCGGCTGATGTCCCTGGTTGCCTCCCATGAGGGCGGCGAGGCCTGCGTCTGCGACCTCAACGATGCCTTCGAGCTGTCCCAGCCCACCATCAGCCACCACCTGAAGATCCTGCACGAGGCGGGGCTGCTGGACCGGGAGAAGCGCGGCGTGTGGGTCTACTACCGGGCCCGGACCGAGGCGCTGCAGAACCTGGCGGCCCTGATCGGCGGGCAGGCAGCGTGAACGTCCTTGGCCGGCGGGTTGCCGCTGAATTCGTGGGCACCGCGTTCCTGGTGATGGCCGTGGTGGGCTCGGGCGTCATGGCCTCGCGGCTTTCACCGGACGACGCTGGGCTGCAGCTTCTGCAGAACAGCCTCGCCACGGGTGCGGCGCTGGTGGCGCTGATCGTGGCACTCCAGCCGGTCTCGGCATCGTTCAACCCCGTGGTGACCCTCGTGGAGCGTGCGCTGGGCATGATCGATACCGGGACCACCGTGGCGTTAGTGGCCGCCCAGGTTCTGGGCGGCCTGGCCGGCACCGTGGCGGCGAACCTGATGTTCGGGCTGGACGCGGTCACGTTTTCCGCGCACGTCCGCACCGGGCCGCCCCTTTGGCTCGGCGAGGTCATCGCCACCGTAGGGCTGCTGGTAATCATCTTCGGCACCGTCCGCTCAGGCCGGGCAGACCGGGTCGCGTTCGCCGTCGGCGGCTACATTACGGCCGCGTACTGGTTCACCAGCTCCACCAGCTTCGCCAACCCCGCGGTGACCATCGCCCGGACGGTCACGGACACCTTCGCCGGCATCGCGCCGTCGTCGGCCCCTGCCTTCATCCTCGCCCAGCTGTTGGGCGGCGCCGCCGGGTACGTCCTGGTCCGGTTCCTTTACCCACCCCTCGCAACTCGCGCCGTCGTACCGGCCCGCCGAAAGGTCCACTCATGAGCCACAAGCCCTCCGTCCTGTTCGTCTGCGTCCACAACGCCGGCCGGTCCCAGATGGCCGCCGCCTTCCTCACCACCCTCTCCAGGGGGGCCATTGAGGTCCGCTCCGCCGGATCGCAGCCGGCGGAGAAGGTCAACCCGGCCGCCGTCGAGGCGATGGCCGAGGTGGGCATCGACATGTCTGCCGAGATCCCCAAGGTCCTCACCACTGAGGCCGTGAAGGATTCGGACGTGGTGATCACCATGGGCTGCGGTGACGAGTGCCCCTACTTCCCGGGCAAGCGCTACGAGGACTGGGTCCTGGAGGACCCCGCCGGCAAGGGCGTGGACTCGGTGCGGCCCATCCGCGACGAGATCAAGGGCCGCGTCGAAGCCCTCATTGCCTCCCTTATCCCTGCTTCGGCCTGAAAGGTTGTTGACGCCATGGCATCCCTGGAATCCCTCCCCGTTGCCGTGATCGGAGCCGGTCCCGTGGGGCTGGCCGCCGCCGCGAACCTGCTGGAACGCGGGCTGGAACCGCTCGTCTTCGAGGCCGGTCCCGCCGTCGGGGCAACCATCCGTCAATGGGGGCACGTCCGCGTGTTCTCCACCTGGAAGTACAACCTGGACCCCGCCTCGGTGCGGCTTCTGGAGCGCCACGGCTGGGAAGCTCCACGGCCCACCGCGCTGCCGTACGGGTCGCAGATCGTCTCCGAGTACCTTGAGCCGCTTGCCGCGACGCCGGAGCTCAAGGACCGGATCCGGACCGGGTCTCGGGTTGTGGCGGTCACCCGGCAGGGCATGGACAAGGGCCGCAGCCAGGGCCGGGACAGTGCCCCGTTCCTCCTTCGCATAGGGCACGACGGCGGCCAGGTCACCGACGTGCTGGCCCGCGCCGTGATTGATACGTCCGGTACCTGGAACAACCCGGCGCCGCTGGGTTCGTCCGGGCTGGCCGTTCCGGGTGAGGCCGAGGCGCGTGCAGCCGGGCTGGTCACAGGCCCCCTGCCGGACGTTTCCGCCTGTGGTTTTGCCGGCCGCCGCACCCTGGTCATCGGCTCCGGGCATTCCGCTGCCAATATGGTGCTGGACCTGGCCCGCCTGGCCCGCGCCAACCCCGGCACTGAAGTCCTGTGGGCCATCCGCGCCGCCACCCCGGCCCGGGCCTACGGCGGCGGCGACGCCGACCAGCTGCCCGCCCGCGGCCAGCTCGGGGCCCGGCTCCGCACCGCCGTCGAGAGCGGCGCTGTCCGGCTCCTGACCAGCTTCCACACGGCGTCCATCGACGTTCAAGGCGACGCCCTGACCGTGCACGCGGCGGACGGCCGGTCCGTGTCGGTGGACCGGGTCATTCCCGCCACGGGGTTCCGCCCGGATTTGGCCATGCTGTCCGAGCTGCGGCTGGACCTGGACCCCGCCGTCGAGGCACCCAAGGCCCTGGGCCCGCTGATCGACCCGGATTTCCACAGCTGCGGCACCGTTCCTGCCCACGGCGCCCGGATCCTTGAGCAGCCGGAAAAGGACTTCTACCTGGCGGGCATGAAGTCCTACGGCCGCGCGCCCACGTTCCTCATGGCCACCGGGTACGAGCAGGTCCGCTCCATCGCCGCCGCCCTGGCCGGGGACACCGCAGCCGCGGACGCCGTCGAACTTGAACTGCCGGAAACCGGTGTCTGCTCCACGTCCGTTCCGGACGACGCCGGGGATGCTGGCGCGGACGGCTGCTGCTCCGCCCCGGTGCCGGTGACGATCGGGTTCGCTACCGGGCTGCAGCACGGCCGCAGCAGCGAGCCGGCGGACGTGTAGGCGTGCCTTAGGGAGCGGACGGGTCACCCTAGTTGATGCCGATGGAACGGCCGCGGGCGAAATGGGCGTTCGCGATGTCGTTGACTTCGCGGACGCTCTTCCCGGGGTGGGCCAGCCGGATCCACTCGTAGTCCCATTCCTGCATGTCCCGCACGCGGCTTATCCGTTTGTGGGCCCGCAGTTGGGCCGTCAGGTCTTCGCCGGTGGGGACCGCGCGGGGCGGGGCAACCACGGGTTGCGGCCTGGGTGGTGGTGGCACCTTCGCCGGACGGGCCGGTCCACTTGTCGAGCGGACCAGCGCCACAGTCAGCCCAACCACACCTGCAGCAATCAGCAGGACCCACCAGTACTGGATGATCAGGGCTACGACGATGAGGACGAAGAAGGGGGCGCACCCGATAGCGCCGGCGCCCTTGCCGGCTGGGCGGCGTCGTTTGGCTGCCATGCTGGTTCCTCTTGCGGAGTGGTGGAACGTGAGGAATTCACTCTCGCACCGGGCGTGCGCCCTGTCATGAGTAGTGGCTACTCGATTTTGCGATGCCCGATTTCGTTGCGGCCCAGGGTTTCCAGTTCCCCAACTGGGTCGCATTTGTTGTCGTTTTGACGCCCCAGAACGACAACAACTGCGACCTAGTTGGGTTAGTCGGTGATGTCCGTGCTGTTGCTCAGTTCCTGCCATTGGTCCAGCTCGGCGCGCTGGGCCTCGGCCACCTTGCCGAATGCACCGAAGGCGTCCGTGCCCAGGACCAGCAGGCCCGGCGGGTTGGGGGAATCGACGACGGCGAGGATCGCCTTGGCTGCCTTGTCCGGGTCCCCGGGCTGGTTCCCGTGGGCGGTGTCGACTTCCTTGCGGCGCTTGCCGGCCGTGTCCGCGTAGTCCCCGATCGCCGTCGCCGACTGTGTGAGCGAGCGGCCGGCGAAGTCGGTGCGGAAGCCGCCCGGCTCGATGGCGGTGACGTTGATGCCCAGCGGCTTCAGTTCGTTGCGGAGCGATCCGGACATGCCCTCCAGCGCTGCCTTAGTGGCCGCGTAGTAGCCCGAGCCGGCCGGCGTGATGCGCGCCCCGATGGAGGAGATGTTCAGGATGGACCCCGACTTGTTGGCGCGCATGCCGGGGACCACGGCCTTGATCATGTCCACTGCGCCGAAGAAGTTGGTGTCGAACAGGCGGCGGATGTCGGCGTCGTCCGCTTCCTCCACGGCCGCGCGGTAGCCGTAGCCGGCGTTGTTCACCAGCACGTCAATGCTGCCGAACTTCTCCTCCGCTGCCTTCACGGCAGCGGTGATCTGCGCCTTGTCCGTCACGTCGAGGGGGAGGGAGAGCGCGGTGTCGGGGAAGCCGGCGGTGATGTCCTGGACTGCCTCGACGTTCCGGGCGGTGACGACGGCGTTGTGCCCGGATGCGAGCACGGTTTCCGCGAGTGCCCGGCCAAGTCCGGTGGAGCAGCCTGTGATGAGCCACGTTGCCATGGGTTTTCCTTTCATAGGGGAGTGGGTAGTAAGGCGGGAAGCGGCACTTAAGGCCGGTGCCGGCGTCGTGCGTGTGTTGTCAGTTCGTGGGTGCCGTAACTGTTGTCGTCGGGGTTGACCGTGACGCCGGGGGCCACCAGCTGGTCGATGCGGTCCAGCACCTCGGGGGCCAGTTTGGTGTCCGCGGCCGGGAGGTAGGACTCCAGCTGCTCCATGGTGCGCGGACCCACGATCGCGGACGTGACGCCCGGGTGGTTGATCACGAACGCGATGGCCATCTCGATGAGCGTGACGCCGGCCCACTCGGCCACCTGCGCGAGCTCCTCCACGATGTCCAGCTTGCGCTGGTTGGCGGGCTGGCTCATGTCGAACCGGGCACTGGGCCGGCGGGACGAGGTGGGCCGGGACGGGGAGTCCTTCCGCCACCGGCCGGAGAGCCAGCCGCCGGCCAGCGGGCTGTAGGTGAGGGTTCCCATCCCGTGCCGCTGCACCGTGGGGAGGACGTCCTCCTCGATGCCGCGGGCCAGGATGGAGTAGGGCGGCTGCTCCGTGACGAACCGCTCCAGGTTGCGCTCGCGGGACGCCCACTGCGCCTCCACGATCTGGGAGCCGGAGTAGGACGAGGAGCCAATGTAGCGGACCTTGCCCTGCCGGACCAGGTCGGTGAGGGCGCCCAGGGTCTCCTCAACATCAGTGTCCGGGCTGGGCCGGTGCACCTGGTAGAGGTCGATGTGGTCGGTGTTCAGCCGGCGCAGCGAGTTCTTCACCTCCCGCATGATCCAGCGCCGCGAGCCGCCGCGCTGGTTGGGGTCTTTTTCGTCCATGGGCATGAAGAACTTGGTGGCCAGGAAAACGTCGTCGCGGCGCCCTGCAATTGCTTCGCCGACGATTTCCTCCGAACCGCCACCGGAGTAGACGTCTGCGGTGTCGATGAAGTTGATGCCGGCGTCCAGGGCGCGGTGGATGATGCGGGTGGCGTCGGCGCGGTCGTCATTGCCCCACGGGCCGAACATCATGGCGCCGAGGCAGAGGGGGCTGACCTGCACACCGGTGCGGCCAAGCGGGCGGTATTCCATAGTTGCTTCTCCTTTAGGCTTCCGGGATGACCATGGCGAACCGCTCCGGGCGGGCCACGTCAGGGTCCGGTCCGCTGCGGACGCCGGTATCCAGGGCGTCGATGGTCTGGAGCTCCGCCGGGGACAGCTCAAAGCCGAACACGTCGAAGTTCTCCGCGATGCGGGCCGGGTTGGTGGATTTGGGGATGGCGGAGCGGCCCTGCTGCAGGTGCCAGCGGAGCATCACCTGCGCGGGCGTCTTGCCGTGGGCCTTCGCGACGGCGGCAATCGCCGGGTCCCGCATGACGTTCTTCCGGTTCTCGCCCCACCCCGGATAAAAGGTGATGCCGCCGATGGGCGACCACGCCTGGGTCAGGATGCCGTGCTCCGCGTCCGCTGACTGGACCTCCCGCTGCTGGAAGTAGGGGTGCAGCTCGATCTGGTTCACGGCGGGGACGGTGTCTGTCTCGGCGAGCAGCTGCTGAAGGTGGTGCGGCATGAAGTTGCTGACGCCGATGGCCCGAACACGCCCGTCCTTGAGCAGGGTTTCCAGGGCCTTGTACGCGGCGACGGTCTTTTCCATCCGGTCCGGCGCGGGCTGGTGCAGGATGAGCAGGTCCAGGTGTTCCACGCCCAGCTTGCCCACCGCCTTGTCCCAGGCGTGCAGTGCCTCGTCGTAGCCGTAGTCGCTGACCCACACCTTCGTTTCGATGAAGACCTCTTTGCGCGGCAGCCCGGACCGGCGGATGCCTTCGCCCACCTCGCGCTCGTTGCCGTACGCGGCGGCGGTGTCGATGTGCCGGTAGCCCACCTCGAGCGCTGTCTGGACGGCCGCCGTCGTCTCTTCCGGGGGACTTTGGAAAACGCCCAGGCCGAGTACGGGCATGGTGATTCCGTTGTTGAGTTTCAGTTCCATGCCTCCACGCTATTTCGGCGCGCGGGTTTGTGGGAGGGCTTGCCAGTCCCTCCTTCGCTGCCTGCCCGGGGCGTAGCGTGGGGGCATGACCAACAGCGAGGACGTGCGGAAATTCCTGACCTCCCGCCGCGCCCGGCTCACCCCGGAGGACGCCGGGCTGCCGGCGTACGGCGGCAACCGGCGCGTGGCGGGGCTCCGGCGGGAGGAGGTGGCCATGCTTGCGGGCCTCAGCATCGACTACTACATCCGGCTGGAGCGGGGGAACCTTTCGGGCGCGTCGGACAGCGTCCTGGAGGCCTTGGGGCGGGCGCTGCAGTTGGACGACGCCGAGGCGGCCCACCTTTTCGACCTGGCCCGCGCGGCCACCGCAGCCCCGCGGGTGCGGCGGAAGCGGAGCCCCCTGACCGTGCGCCCCAGCGTGCAGCGGGTGATCGACGCGATCACGACGGCGCCCGCCTGGGTCCGCAACGACCGCGGCGACGTCCTGGCCTCCAATGAGCTGGGCCGGGCCCTGTACCTGGAGATGATGGCCGACGCCGGCACCCCGCCCAACAGCGCCCGGTTCACCTTCCTGAATCCGAAGGCACGGGAGTTCTTCCGGGACTGGGAGCGCAGCGCGGACGACATCGTGGCCGTCCTGCGGTCCACCGCCGGGAAGAACCCGTACGACAAGGACCTGTCCGACCTGATCGGCGAGCTGTCCACCCGCAGCGAGGAGTTCCGGATCCGCTGGGCCCGGCACGATGTGAAGTACCACCGCACGGGCCGGAAACGGCTGCACCACTCGATCGTCGGGGATCTGGACCTGACCTATGAGGCGATGGAGCTTCCCGCGGATCCTGGCCTGCGGATCAACATCTACACGGCCGAGCCCGGCACGCCCTCCGAGGACGCACTGAAGGTCCTGGCCAGCTGGGCGGCTACACAGCAAAACGCCGGGGCGCCACCCCAGGAGAAGGCCAGCGAGCGGAAGTCCTGAATGCCTGGGCGGGAAGGCGCGGCCGAATCAGTCCTCCGCCCGCAACCACGCCATTGCCTCGTCCATTGACGTGAAGTAGCGGGTGGGATGGGCCGGCTTGTGCCGCCCCATGTAGAAGTCGGCCAGTGTTTGGTCGACGGGGGAGGTGCCCACCACAGCCGCGCGCGTCAGGGGCCAGGTGCCAGCGAAGGCTTTGAGTGCGCCTTGGTCAATCCACGCCACTCCCGTCATCTCGACCAACAGCGGGAGGGTACGGCCTGCGCTGAGGACTTTGGCGCGCTTCATCAGCGCCTCCGCGTCGCGCTCGGTGACCACGTCCCCGTGCTCCCACTTGAGGTGCAGCAGTTTCCCGGAGAGCTCGATGGTGCCGGTGACGTCATCCATGCCTTCTACTTTGCTGGTGCTTCACGGCCCACGGCAATACGGGGCGGCAACGCACGCCGGCCCTTCAGGTGCCGCTCCACCGCAGCCATTGCCCGCGTGGCCACCGCCCAGTAGAGGATCCCGCACACCACCGACGCCAGCACGGCAATCCCCTTGGCAAGCGGCTCCGCAACGTCCACGGACTCAAACAGCGGGTACACCAGCCAGTGGGTGACGTAAATGTACAGCGACGCGCTGGCCAACAGAGCCGTGGTCCGGTGCAGCCCGCGGGGCACCCGGAGGGCCGGCAGCCAGAGCAGAAGCAGGCAGCCCGCCAGGATGGTGGCGCTCCGGTACGGATTGTCGAACGAGGCCGGAACGGTCAGGAAGGCGAGCGCCGTCACGGCCGACCTCTGCCACACCGTGCGGGAGGCGGCGGCTGCCCAGCCAAGGCCAAACAGCCACAGGACCGGCCCCTGGCCCGGGTACCGGCTGTCCACCAGGCCGAAGAGCAGCGGCATGTCCACAACCACCAGGGCCACGCCACACGCCCACGGCCATCGCCGCACCACGCGGTCAACCGCCGGGACCGCGAGCAGGAAAGCCAGCCCGATCAGGAGGTGGACCAGGATTTCCACAAACCAGAAGCGGGAGTAGTCGCTCCACCCCGGAGGCCCCAGAAGCGTATTGAGCAGGAACACGTTGTGCCACGCATACTTGTCCGTCACGGCGAACGCGAGCCCGATCACCGCCACGCTGGGCACCACAATCCGCGCGATGCTCCGCAGGTGCCGCCGGAACCGTTCCGTGCGGCTGCCGGACAGCTGGAAGCGCGCAAAGTTGTAGCCGGCCACAGCCATGAGCACGTGCGCGGTGCCTTGCCAGTGGAAGAACCCGATGTGCGTTGAGACGATGGCAACGATCGCCACCGCCCGCAGCACGATCCCGGTTTCCATGGGCGCGAACAGCCGCCGCGTTCTATTGGTTCCGGCGCGGCCCTCGGGAGGCGCAACGGCCTGACGGACCCGGTGCCGCGTGGACGACAGTTCCAAGACCGGCATCAGGTGCCAGCCTTCGGGGAGGTACCCGAGGGCATCCTCCAGCCGGATGGACGCCGCCACGTAAGACAGGGAATCGCCGCCCAGGGACACAAACGTGTCCGTGGCGGCCACGCTGCCCACCTCAAGCACCTCGGCGAAGATGCGCCCCACGTCCATGGAGCCCGCGTCCGGGACCGTCGGGCCGCCGTCGTCGTCCCCTCCGCCTTCACCGGCCGCTGCCCCTGCGCCGGCGAGTGCGGCGACGGCAGGGTAGTCCGGTTTGCCGTTGCCCAGGCGGGGGATGGCATCCACGGGGTGAAGTTCGACGGCGGCGCGCGGCAGGCCGAGGTCCTGCGCCAGGGTTTTGGCAAGGAGGCCCAAATCGTGGTCGCCTTCGACGGCGGCCACCACCGCATCGTCGGACCCTGCGGCGGCCGCCGTCACGCCGAGGTCCGCCAATTGCCTCTCCACCTGCCCCAGGTCCACCCGGAGTCCCACGATCTTCACGAAGCGGCTCCGCCGGCCCACGATCTCGTAGAGGCCGTCCGCGCCGCGCCGGGCGAGGTCCCCGGTGTGGAGCTCATCAACAACGCGGCCCAGGCTGAGGTCCTGCGGCCGTCCGGCGTACCCCAGCATGACGTTCGGGCCGCTGTAGACGAGTTCGCAGGCGTCCAGCCCGGGAACAGGCTCCAGCCGGAAGGAGCCGCCCGGCACCGGCACGCCGATGGCGTTCGGATGCTCCAAGGCCTGGTCCGGCGGCAGGTAGGCCATGCGCGCGGTGGCCTCCGTCTGCCCGTACATTACGTACAGGTCCCACCCCTGCTGCCGGCCCAGCTCCGCGTAGGAACGCACCCGCTCCGGGGCCAGCCGTCCGCCGGCCTCGGTGATGTAGCGCAGGCTGGGCACGTCCATGTCCGCGAAGCCCACGCGGTCCAGGAGGTCGAAAGTGTAAGGCACCGCGGCGAAGGATGTGACGCTCTCCGCCCGGACCAGGTCCCAGAAACAGGGGTCCACCACAGAGAGATCGGTCAGGGCCAGCGATGCTCCCGCCAGGAGGTGGCTGTTCACCACGCTCATCCCGTAGCAGTAGGAGAGGGGGAGCGTGGTGGCGGCCCTGTCAGTGGGGCGCAACTGCAGGTACTCCGAGATCGCGGCGGCATTGGCCTGGATGCCGTCGGCGGACAGGCGGACCAGCTTCGGTGAACCGGTGGACCCGGAGGTGCTGAGCAGCAGCGCGAGTTCAGGGTGCAGATCGTGGCGCGTTTCGTCCCGGCGCACGTCCAGTAGTTCCTGCCCGTTCCCCGCGCGGACCACGATGTCCGGATCATAGGCGTCCGTGAGCGCTTCCGCGGCTGCGGGGCTGGTGGGCAGGACCAGCAGGGGATTTCCGGACGACAGCGCGGCCAGGTACGCAACCAGGGCCGGCAGGGTGTTGTCGGCCTCCAGTGCGACAAGCCGCCGGCCGTACCCGAAGGAGGCGGCCATTTCCTCCACACGGCGGCCCAGTTCCCGGTAGCTCAGCGACTCGCTGCCGGTGCTGACGGCAATGCGGTCCCCGAACCTGGCCAGATTGGCCGCGAAGGGGACTCCGGCGAGCTTTGTCTCTAACGTCACCGGAGCACTTTAAAAGGTGAGGCTAACCTAACTCAAATGGACGTAATGGAAGGCGACTGACCAGGTAGGAGGCGAAAGGTACGACGGCGGCGCGCACCAAAGCGGCCTGCCCGCCTTGTGCAGGCAAGCAGGCCGCGGTCCAGCGCCAGGTGCTAAGGCTCCGCGTGGGCGTCCGGGGCGCCCGGCTTGCGCGTGGGATCCACGGCGCCGCCCTTGCCGTAATCGCCTTCCGGGTACCGGCCGGTTTCGGAAGCCGCGGTCCGGCCGGGCACCGGGCCGGCCTGGCCGTAGTCGGCCTTGACGTAGCGTCCGGCTCCCACGGTCCTGTCGCCCAGGGGTTCGGGCAGTCCGCCTTCGCTGCCCGCGGGACCGTAGTCCCCTTCGATGTACTGGCCCTCGTCGTCTTCAGCATGGCGGCCGCGCTGGGCACCGGCTTTGCCAAAGTTGCCTTCGACGTACCGTCCGCGCAGGTCACGTTCCTCAGGTGCCTCATCCGGGACCGGGGTTTTGTCGATGCTGCCGTTGTCGTTCATGATCTTGCCTTTCGAACGAACTCCACGTCTCCAGGGTGCGGTCCTGAGCCTATGGGGGCTGCCGTTTCTTCAGACTGTTGCCTAGGGACACTTTCGGCGTAGCATAAAAGTACCCGGATTGTCAATCCGTCCGGATGAAGCCAAGGACAAAGCCAAAATCGCAAAGAAGGTACGCGCGATGAGTGATATCAGTCCGCTACGAAATGCCGTCCGCAACGGCAGCGGACTTAAACAACTGGGTGGAACCTGGGGCGAGCTCCTTGCCGAGTTCCTGGGCACCTTTGTGCTGATTGCGTTCGGCGACGGCGTGGTGGCCATGGCGGTCGCCGCGCTGCCCGGATCCGGCCGCGCCGCCACCTCAACCACCATCTTCATGGCCGCGGGCGACTGGCTGCTCATTGCTTGGGGATGGGCCCTGGCCGTGGCGCTGGCCGTCTACGTGGCCGGCGGCGTCAGCGGCGCCCACATCAACCCGGCCGTGACCATTGCGTTCGCCGTCCGCCGGAAGTTCCCCTGGCGCAAGGTAGGGCCGTACATCGCGGCCCAGGTGGTGGGCGCCTTCGCCGGGGCTGCATTGGTATACCTGCTCTACTACAACGCCATCGACGCCTACAACAAGGCCGTCGGCACCGGCCGCGCCGACGCGAAGGGGCTGGCCAGCTACTCCATCTTCGCCACGTTCCCGGCACCGTACTTCAACGGCAACCCCACGGGCCCGCTGATTGACCAAATTGTGGGCACGGCGTTCCTGGTCATCTTCGTCGTGGCCATCATCGATATGCGCAACACCGCCGTCCAGGCGAACCTGGGCCCGTTCATGATCGGGCTCGCGGTCGCCGCCATCGGCATTTCCCTCGGCGCCAACGCCGGCTACGCCATCAACCCTGCCCGCGACTTCGGGCCGCGGCTCTTCGCATGGCTGGCCGGATGGGGCCAAACGGCGCTGCCTGGCACAGTGGACGGGGCCTTCAGCTGGTACTTCTGGGTTCCCATCGTGGGCCCGGTGGTGGGCGGTGTGATCGGCGTGCTGATCTACGACTGGTTCATCGGCGACGTCCTCGACGCCCGGGCCCGGCTGCAGGAATCCACGCCTCCGGGCCGCGCCGGCGGTGAAACGCCTCCGGCCACTGAGGCTGTGGCCGTGCCGAAGCCGCGGATCGTGCCGAAGAGGCGGGCGGCTTAGGTACAGGCGTCAGGCGCGGGCACCCCGGCAGGAAAGTGCGACGGCGGCCCGCGCCTTTCGCACGCCGGCTGATGGGGGATTGCCGGGGTAGGGGCCAGAAGTGATGGCGCGTTCCAGGGAAAGGGGCAGGAGGTGATGGGGCGTCTCAGGGAAAGGGGCAGGAAGTGATGGCGCGTCATGGGCAGCTTTCGAGAGCGTGCCCTCCCAACCCGATTAGGGGCCCCGCTACATTGACATTCATTTTCAAGCTGAGGATCCTCAATTTTACGTAGTTCAGGTACTTCAACCCGGCTGAGGTGTCCCGTGGGCGGTGGTGGCTGTGGACATGTGGAATTGGACCTGCTCCGGTGTTGGCAACTGCGCCGCGACGGAGAAATTGTCCATGTTGCCGTCCGCCAGCAGCGCCTGATCGCCGCGCTTGCCATCCGCGGCCCCAGGGTGCGGAACTACGTTGCCGGGCTCCTCTGGCCGGACTGCCCAGAGCCGCGGGCACTGGAGAGCCTCAGGGTCAGCGTCCACTTGGTCACGCGCCAGATCCCCGGGATCCTGGTGAAGGACGGACCGGTGCTGGCCCTGGACCCGTCGGTGCAGGTGGATCTCTACCGGGTGCGGGCCCTGCTTCAGGACAGTCCGGCAGGCCGCGGGGCAGCCACCAGGGCCCTGCTGGACCTGCGTGACGCTGAGCTGCTGCCCGGCTGGTACGAGGACTGGGTGCTGTTCGAGCAAAGCCGGCTGCACCAGGACCGGCTGCGCGCCCTCACGCTCCTGGCACGTTCACTGCTGCAGGCGGGGGACTGCGGCGGCGCTGCGGAAGCCGCGGGCGCTGCTTTGGAAATCGAACCCCTTTACGAGAGCGCGGTGCGGGCCCTGGTCACCGCGGAACTGGAAATGGGGAACCCTGTTTCCGCTCTGCACGCCTACGGGAACTACACGGCGGCCCTGCGCAGGGACCTGGGCGTCCTGCCATCGGAAGCGCTCACCAAACTCATCGACGCTGTGCAGCCGGGGTATGCACCCGCGCGGTATTCACCCCTCCTGGGCAGCCAGCCACCGACGCACGGCGTGGAGGACTTCCTCCCGGTCCACGGTGGAGAGGCTGCCATGCTGCCCGGACCCCTCGCTGTAGGTGACACGCGCGCGGAAGCCGTGTTCGCCGTCGGGCTCGGTCCACGTGCGGATCACCAAGGTGCCGCCGCTGCCGGGGACCCCGGGCCCGTCAGGGACGCTGTGGTCGGTCATGGTGTTATCTGACTCCTCATCCGTTGACCCTGATCATGCGTGAAAAACCATCAGCAACCCGCGGTTTTTCCTGAAAGATTGGCGCAAGATCCTCTGGCGCAGGGGCAATAGCAGCGGCAGTAACGGGGCTGTAACGCCGGGCATGGTCAGCTTCGTTGCGCAGGCGAAGTGCCGGCAGCGGAACTGCGAGGGGCTCTATGCCGTGGGTAATGGACCTCAGTGGCCGGCAGGCCTGGGCCAGTGAGGCCATCGAAACCCTCCGTGCCGCACACGTCCCCCTCCAGCCGGCGGATGCCCCCGAAACTGCCGCCACCGCAGGCATCATCTTTGCCGCGGCGCAGTCCCAGGACCTGGTCTCGGCCCTGGGAATGGCGGAATATGGACGGTGCCGGGTGCTGGTGTTCGGTCCGCCGGACGGAAGGCTGAAACCCTGGCCCGTGCTTGAGGCCGGTGCGGCGGAATGCATGGCCTGGCGCGGCCAGGTGGAGCCGGTGGCGGCGTGGCTGCAGCGGATCGAGGACGTGGAAACGGTCATCGACTCTGTTCCGGTCCGGGACAAGCTGGCGGGGCAGAGCCCGGCGCTGCGGTCCGCGCTCCGGGACCTGGTGGTGGCCGCGAAGTTCGGGAACGCACCCATCCTGATCCAGGGGGAGACGGGGACCGGCAAGGAACTGGCGGCCCGGGTGGCCCACGCGGTCAGCAGCCAGCGGGGCAACCTGGTGGTGGTGGACTGCACCACGATCGTCCCCACGCTGATGGGCAGCGAATTGTTCGGCCACGAACGCGGCGCCTTCACGGGCGCGGTGAGCGTGCGGACCGGCGCCTGCTCCGGTGCCGACCAGGGCTCCCTGTTCCTCGACGAGGTGGGCGAGCTCCCCCTGGAACTCCAGCCCGAGCTGCTCCGCGTGGTCCAGGAAGGCACCTACAAACGCGTGGGCGGCGACAGGTGGCTGCACAGCAAGTTCCGGCTGATCTGCGCCACCAACCGCGACCTCGCCCGTGAAGTCACCGCCGGCAGTTTCCGCACCGACCTCTACCACCGCATTGCCGCCTCGGTGGTCACCATGCCGCCGCTGCGGGACCGGCTGGAGGACATCCTCTGCCTCTTCGCCCGCTTTTGCCGCGAGGCCACCGGAGCCCGGACCGATCCGGAGGTGGACCCGGCGGTCCAGGACGTCCTGCTCCGCCGGGGCTACCCGGGCAACCTGCGCGACCTCCGTCAGCTGGCCTTCCGCATCGCGGCGCGGCACGTCGGGCCGGGTGCTATTACCCCGGGCGACCTTCCCCGCGAGGACAGGCCGCGGGCGGGTCACCCGGAAGCGGATCAGGGCCAGAACACGTACGACGGCGGCCCGGCCGGCGCCGTCGATCCGCTCGCCGTCGATCCGCTCGCCACAGCGGTGGCCTGGGCAGTGGACGCGGGCTTGGGGCTGCGGGAGATCAAGGAACGCGCGGCGGAGGCGGCCGTGGCGGTGGCGGTGGAGCGGAGCGGCGGGAACGTCCATTCGGCGGCCACCATGCTGGGGCTCACGGACCGTGCCGTCCAGCAGCGGCAGGCCCGCAGGACGGACACCGGCGGTGCGTAAGTCCGGCTACACCCCGCGGTCCAGCTCCTCCGCCACCTCGTGCCAGTACCCGTCACCGGTCTCCTCGGCGAGTTCCCGGAACAGATCCCCGAGTTCGCGCCAGAGGACGTCCGGCCCCTTCCGCCCGGGGAGCCGGCCCCGGTAGTTGGCACGTTTATAGATCCTGCCGAACTGCTGGCGGACCAGGTCCTCCACGGCGAGCCCGAACATGTCCGGCTGCTTGTCCGGTGACGGAAACGGAATGAATTTTGCCAGCTGGACGGGCGGCAGTTCGCGGCGGGACTTCACCAGGTCCTTCGTGGCCGGTAGCCGGTCATCCCTGGTGGTCCTGGCCACCAGCCGGTCCCCGGCGATTTCGTGGGCGAAGATGCGCACCTGGTTGGGCGTGGGCCCGGGGGGCCAGGGCCGGTAGGTAATCAACCACACGGATTCCCGCCGGGGCTCGTTGCCCGCCATCCATGCGGGCCGGACCGTCCTGCTGCCAGGCCTCGCCCGGCGGGCGGCCTCGCTCTGCCGGAGGTACGCGCGCAGTTGGTTGAGGCCGCCCCTGATCGCCGGCCCGTTGTCCGGTTTTATCTCGGCCATTCCCGGCGCCCTGATCGGCTCCGGACCCGCGGCCGGCACATTTACAGCCATGCCTTCTTCCTCCTGTCCTGTACTGCATCGGTGCAGCAGCGCCCGCTCCGGGCCGCTCCCGTCAGCCTCAGGACGTTTCCGCCCAGGATGAGGTCGCGGTCGGCCGGCGGCAGCTCCAGCGCGAATATTTTGGCGAGCTCGGGCGCGGGGTGCAGGTACGGCCCGTCGCTGCCGAACAGCACCTTCCGGGATCCTGCCCGGGCCACGGCCTCCTCCAGCAGGTCGAAGTATCGCACTCCGGAGCTGTCCGTGAAGATGTTGGGTACCTGGACCAGCGCATCGGTCAGCCGTTTCTGGGCGCGCCAGTCGTCGTTGAAGGACGACAAATGTGGAACTATCCAGGCAACCCCGGGATGCCGCCCGGCCAGGTGGCGGACCAGCTGAACGTCCCCGCCGGGGTCAAAAAGCACCGGCATCTGATGGCGTTCCGCGGCCAGCGCCACCTCATCCGTTGCGGGTCCGTCGGACCAGTGCACCTTGATCCCGCAGGCGCCGCGTGCGTGGGCGGCCGCCACCATGGCGCCCACCCGCCCGCGGTCGGCCACGGGATTGACGAACACATACCAAAGCCACCCGCCGGGCTCCCTCAGTGCAAGCTGGGCCACGGCCCGGTTGGCGGCCGCGTAAGTGCCGCCCGGCGCGGCCATCAGCACCCCACGGAAAATTCCGACGGCGGCCGCCCGCTTCCGCCACAGCGCAAAGGATGCGGCTGGGCCGGCCGGGCCCAGCGGGACACCGGCGGTTCCCACATGGACGTGCGAATCCACGATCATCAGGCCGCCCGCCTGTCCCGCGTCACAGCGGCCAGTCCCCGCACCAGCCGGTCCAAGTCGGCCTGGCTGTGGTCGGCGCGCACCACGGCGGACAGCACGGCGCCGGGCCGGCAGCGGGGCAGCTGCACCAGCGCGTGCACGCCCCGGGCAGCGAGCGCGGTCCACCACCGGCGTGCCAGTGGCAGGGAGCCCACCCGGGTTCCGACGATGGGGAAGGGAAGCCCCATCGGCGGAAGGCCAAGATCAGCGAACGCCGTCCGCAGCCAGAGGGTCAGCCGCCACAGCCGCCGCCGCAGCCGGGGGAGGCTGCTGCTGCGGAGGGCCCCGATGCCAGCGGCAAGGTCGGCCGCCGACGGCGGGCTGCTGTGCATCCGGTTCCCGCCGTTGCGGGCCACCATCCCCACGGTGGTGCTGTCACCCGTGATCACCGTGACGGGCGTGCCGTAGGCCTTGGCCAGCGACCCGAGCCACAGCAGCCGGTCATGGGACAAGCCCAGCCACCGTGCCGTGCCGGTACCGTCCCCGAACCCGGCGGGACCGGACGTCCGACCCAGGACGCCAAACGCCAGGGAGTCATCAACGATCACCTGGCCGCCGGTCCTCGCTGCGATGGCCTGCAGCTGGGCCAGGGGTGCGGGGCGCCCGCACCCCTGGCACCAGCCATCAGTCACCACCCAGGTTTTGGCGGAAGGTGCCGGTCCGTTGGAAGGCACGACGGCGGGCGGCCGGAAGTGTGGGTACGTCACCACCCGCACACCCCGGGGGAGGGATGCCCGGCACGCCCACTGGGACAGTGGGTACGCGTCCTCGTCCACCAGGAGCACATCCCCGGGCCGGGGGAGCGACTGCAGCACATCCATCATTCCGTGCAGCGCCGACCTCGCCACCAGGCCGCCGTCGGCATGCTGCTGCGCGGCAACCATGGTGGCCAGCTCCGCGGCCGCCGGCAGCTCCCGCAGCGCGGCGGGCACTCCGGTGGTGAACTCCGCCCACGGGGCCAGCCCCGTGCTGGGGTGGTGCTGGCCCAGGAACAGTGCGGAGGTGAAGTCCGCCCCGCCCGGTGACCCGGCCATCTCCCGAACCTAACCCTCTGCTGATCCGGCCGTCCCTAATACCGGACCAGCTTCCGGGCCAGCCGGCGCTGCAGCAGCGCGGACGGCATGGTGGTGTCCACGCGTTCGCTGAGGTCCACCCCGGTGACGGCCCGGTAGGCGTGGATGTAGCGCTGCACGGACGGCTTCCATTTGAGGGCCCAGTTCTTGGCGTCATCGCTGGTCATGCCGGACTCGTTCCACCGGCCGTGCCGCACGGACAGCAGCAGCTGCTCCCCGTGGACGGCCAGGTCGTAGAAGTGGGTCACGCTGGCGTCGGACCATTCCTGCATCAGCTTCATGGTGTCCACCCGGCCCATCCACTCTTCCTGGTAGGGGACCATGGTGCGGCCGCCCAGGAACTCGCGCATTTCGGGCTGGGCCAGCATCCACTGCACGTCCAGGGTCTCAATCCGGGCGGACAGTGAGACGTCGGCGAACTGGTTGTTCGCGCCGGCGGCCAGGACCAGGTGCAGTTCCTGCAGGTTGCTCAGCAGCGGGAACGCGTCCGCGTCCACGGTCTTGTCGCTGAACTCCTTGTAGTAGCGGTGGCAGGCATTGAGCAGGCTGTGGAACGCGTCCAGGAACTGGGTCCGCCGCTCCACCAGCAGCTCCGCCGGGGGAATCGCGCGGCCGATCAGCTGCAGGCCGTACTGGTACTCGTACTCCGCGGCGCGGCGGCGCAGCGAGAGCCGGTCCTTCTCGGCCTCGGCCAGTCCCCACAGGAGCCCGCGCAGCGGCAGCAGCGGACTGACGGCGAGCCGGGAGAGCGGGTCCCCGTCCGGCTGCGACCGCCGGTTCTGGAAGCGGGCCAGGATCCGGTTCAGGGACTGGAAGAGCATGCCTTCCTCCAGCCAGTACACGTAGATCAGCTCGACGAACGGCACCTGTTCCAGGGGGTATTGGCCGTTCGGGATGCCGTCCGGGAAGGGCCGGGCGAGGTCGTTGTCCTGGTCGCTGACGTAGGACAGGGGGATGGCCTGGGCGCTGTGGTTGGCGGGCCCCCAGCCGGAACCCTTCTTGCGGAGCGGATCGAACTTGTTCCCCAGGGCGCCCTTGGAGATGAATTCCACGGACAGCGCGTGCAGGTTCTGGTAGGTGAGGCCGCCGAAGGGCGGGAGCGAGCCGAACGTCTTGGCCTTGGTCTTCGCGAAGGCAGCGAAGTTGGTGTAGGTCAGGTTCCCGGCCACCCCGGAGATGAAGTCCCACAGCTGGGCGTGTCCGCTGTTGGGGGCAGCGTTGGGCTCCAGGGCCACCTTGATGACCGGTTCGGAGTCCGGTGCCTGGACGTCGATCCGGTCAATGATGGTCCAGTTCCCCACGATGCCGCGCATGTTGGGGCGGAACCGCACCCGGTATTCCAGCGGGTCGGGGAGCCGTACCTTCAGCTCCAGCGCCTTGCCCCGGCTCATGGTCTTGGTGAAAATGCCGCCCTTGTTCCCGCCGATGGGGATGCTCCTGCCCCGTTCGTCCAGGACCTGGAAGTTGTAGTCGCCCAGGGGGTCCGAGCTTTCCAGCTGGAAACGGATTCCCACATCCTGTCCGGCATACACCGGTGCAACCGGCCGTCGATTGAAATCCATGGCTATCTCCTTGTTGTTAGTGCTGGTGTGTTGGGGTGGTGTGCCGGGCTGCCGGCCAGGGGTGCGGGGGCGCCCATGTCGTCCAGGCTGCTGCGGACCGCCCATGCGGTGAGCAGCGAGGACAGCTGCGAGCTTTCTTCTTCGGCGGTGATGCGGCCGGCGGCTTTGGCCTGGCCCAGGACCGCGAACACTAGTGCGGGCCGTTGCCGGGCCATGACCCCGAAGTCGCCGCCCCAGTCCTGGTGCAGGCGGAGAAGCCGCTCGGGCCGCCGTTCGCGGGTGGGCCAGAGGGTGCCCAGTTTCCGGCCGCCGGCCGCCGGGACGGGGTGGTTCATGAGCAGGGAGACCAGGTCGCCGATGTGGGCCTCGCGCTTGCCGATCCAGGCGAGGTGCTCCGCCGGCAGCCCGGCGGGCGGGTACATGGCCCGCCACACGGATGCCAGCCCGCGCCACTGGGGGTGCGGGTAGAGGGCGTCGCCCAGCGCCGCGGAGATCAGCACCCGGAGGTAGGGCATCGGGTGGGGATCGGTGCCGCCCGGCCGGAAGACGAAGTAGCGGGGGAGGCTGACCACCGCCAGCAGGCCCACGGTGGAGGTGATGCCCACGGTGGCGACGGACCACATGTCCGCCACGATCTCGCTGATCCACAGGGACCACACGTCCCAGCCGCCGTCCGGGTCCTGCTGTGCACGGCGGTCGAGCTCAGCGCGGAGGGACGTCACCAGGTCCAGCTGCGCCGCCCCCTGGTGGCCCACCTCGTGGGCCAGGGAGGAAGCGATCCCGCTGCCCACCATGCGCTCGCGGGGCAGCCTGATGATCCCCACCGGGTTCGGTTTGCCGCCGGGCAGGCGGGTCTTGGCCCGCCGGATGGCAGCACCCGCACCCCTGGCGAGGTAGACCACCAGCCGTGCGTCGCCGTCGTCGTGGTTTCCTTCCAGCCGCAAGGCGTCCTGGGCCAGGATGTCCAGCCCCGAAAGCCAGACGCCGGTGGAGTGCTCGCTGCGCTGGGTGACCACCTCGGTGAAGAGGTCGAACTGGGCCAGCACCACGTTGAACTGGAGGCGGATCAGGACGAACCGGCGCTGCTGTTCGGCGGGACTGGCGGTCCTGCCGTCGCCGTGCAGCCAGTCCAGGAACTCGGCAACCTGGACCCGGAGCTCGTGGCGTCCGGCGTGGAGGAAGCGTTCGATCAGCAGCTGGGCGTCCCGGGGCAGTGCAGCGGCCAGGACCATGGTTTCCTGCATGACGAACGGCTTGATCTGGTCCAGCCGTGACACCAGGCCGTCCGCCTCGCTCTCGATGAGCGCGGTGCTGATGGTGTTCGTTTCCATCCCGATCGCCTGCCGTCAGCCGCCGGCAGGTCATATCCCCAGGAGGATGACGCGGCCGTCGCGGCGGATCCAGCGGCCTTCGTCGGCGCCGCTCCCGGAATTGCCATTGCCGTTGCCGTCCTGCTGGCTGTCCCAGCCTTCGTCCGGGGCGCCCCACACCGCACCCGAGTACTGGGTGTTGTAGATCCGGGTGCCGCCGCCGCGGTAGTTGCGGGTCCCGCGCCGGGCTGCCTGGCGGGCGCGGAGCAGGGACGGGGCATAGCGGCGGGCGGCGGCGGTGGCAGCGGCGCGGGCGGCCGCGTTGGGCGGGACGGATACGGGGGTCCGTGCGGCGTTGCGGTAGGCGGCGCGGGCAAACCGGACGTAGCGGCGGGCGGCTTCTTCCTCAGCCTCTGATTCGTCCATGTTTTCGGCTTCCTCGGCCTCGAGCAGGCCGCCGGCCATGGAGCCAAGCTTGCTGCCAATGGCGGTCCCGACGCCGGGAGCCACGAAGGAGCCGATGGCACCTCCCACAATGGGCAGCGCCGTCTTGGCCACGGATTTGAGGGCACCGCCCAGGGCCTTGCCGATGGGCGACTTGATGAACCGGGAGGCGTTCTTCACCACGCTGCGGGCCAGGCTGCCCAGGAACTGGTCCAGTTCTTCCTCGGAGTTGATGCTGAGGAGTTCCATGGCCAGTTCGGTCTCGAGGTTTTCCTCTCGGTCGGATCCGCCCTCGTAGCCGCTGAAGTTCCCTTCGTCTTCGTCTTCCTGCGCCCAGGGTGCGGACTCGGTCTCGTAGTAGTTGGTGCTCATGGCAATGTCCTTCGGGTTGGTGGTGCCGGGTTGTTAGCGTGCGTTGAGGATCACGATGTTGCGGCCGCGGCGGATCCAGCGGCCGCTGGCAGGCCGGCCGGACTGGCCGGGGCCGTTCTGGCCTGGGCGGCCGAGCAGGCCGGGGAGGTGCTGCCGGGCTGCGGCGGTGGCTGCCTGCTGTGCTGCCTGGGCGGCGGGGATGCTCCGGGGCGTGGCCGCGGCGCGCTGGGCGGTGGAGGTGGCGAAGCGGACAAAGGCGCGGGCGGTTTCAAGGTCGCGGTCCTCCGGCGACAGGCCTTCCAGCTGGAGCCCGGATTCGAACTTGCTGCCGAGCCACCTGCCCACCTGGCGTCCGGCCTGCCCGCCCGCGCCGGGAACGAAGTAGTTGCCTACGGCCTGGCCCAGCTGCGGGAGGGCCTTCCGGGCGGCGGACTTGAGGACCTTGCCCACGGCCTGTCCTGCCGCACTCCCGGCGAAGTCCTTGGCGGCCGAGACTGCCTTCCGGGCCAGGTCGCCCAGGAACTGGTCCAGCTCGTCCTCGTCGGTGACTTCGAGCAGTTCGGCGGCGAGGGCAAGCTCGTCGGTTTCCTGGCTGTCGGCCTCGCCCCAGAGCCCCCCGGCTTCGCTGGCGTCTTCGCCCTGGAAGGGTGACTGTTCGTCCTCGTAGGAGTAGCCGGGCCCCTCATCCATCACCTCGCCCCAGGTGCCCTCGTCCTGGCCTTCGAACAGTGCCCTATCGATGTCGTGCATGAGTATTTCCTTTCCGGAGTTGCAGGTGCCATGGGAGGCACCACCGCGGAACACCGCATACCCTCTTACTGCACAATTCGTGCCAACCCGGGCGGGCTCAGGCACGGGCGGAAGCAGGGGAGAAACGGCGGCGGCCGGCAGCGCTGGCCCGAACCGGATTTCGCGGGCGCGAAAAGGAATTCGCGGCTGCCTGGGGCAACTGCGGGGGCCTGCGGGTGGTGCCTGCCTACGAGTCCAGATGGAGCGAGCGCCGGTACTTGTTCACGGTCCGGCGGGCGATGACGAACCCGCTGCGGGCCAGTTCGTCGCGGAGTTGTTCATCGGAGGCAGCGCCGGCCGCCGCGATGGACTCCTGCAGTGCGGCACGGGCGGCCATGCCCTTCCCGAAGAGGCAGGCCAGGTCGGCGACGGTTCCGGAGGGCAGCCGGAGCCGCTTGCCGCTCACGGCCCGGCTCACCGTGGAGGGATGCAGCCCGAGTTCCTGGGCGACGGCGGTCCGCGTCAAGGGTTGGTGGCGTCCGGCGTCGCCGTGGTCCAGGAAGTCCTTCTGGTACGCGACGGCGCACTGAGTGATGCGGAGGAGGGCGCCGGCGCGGCGGTCGATCTGGTACAGGAGCCGCCGGGCAGCCAGTTCGTGGTCCGTCAGCCATTGCTTCGCCCCGGAGGCCGCGGGGAGGCCGGCGGAGAGGTCCACTATCTGGAGGCCGAACCAGGCGCTCGCGGGAACCTCCACCTCCAGGGACCCGTCCGGCCGGCGGTACAGGAACACGTCCGCCGTAGGAACGCCGGCTGCAGCGGCACCGGTGTCCACTGCCACAAAGGGCCGCAGCCGCTCCCTCACCATGGCCAGTCCGGCAAGGACCTGTTCCTCGGGAAGTCCCATGGCACGGACGACGACGGCGGTGCGTCCCGCGGCGAGGTCCTCCAGGTGCGCGCGCACCAGGTGGGGGAGCCAGTCCGGAGCCTCGCCGGCGTCCACCAGCGCCTCGGCCTGGATGGCGAGCAGCTCCACGACGCTGGTGGAGGCGATGCCTGGCGGGCCCACGGCCCGGACGGCGCGAAGGGCCTCGTGCACCTGGTCGGGGCGCAGGCCGTGCTGCCGGGCGATCTGCTCCGGTTCGCAGTCCAGGAGTCCGCGGGAGGTCAGATGAGCCAGCACGAGGTCCAGCGCGTGCCGGCAGTCCGGGCGGACTTCAACGCCTGCGTCTGCTTCCAGCGATGCGAACGGATTGACGGCCGGCTCGGGGCCATCGCGGAACTGCGAGACGCCCGACTGGCCCCGGCAGCGGAAGCAGGTTCCGGACGCCACATGCCGGCCGCACCCCGGACATGGGTGGCCCTCGGCGCGCTCCAGGACAGGGTTGTCGGCAAGGGCTCGTTCGGTGGCGAGCTGCACTTCCGCGTGCGTCATGGCCAGCATGCCCAGGGCCCTCAGCAGGCCGGGCAGCGCGCGCAGCTCGGGTTGCAGCCCCGCCTGCAGCTGCAGGCCGGGACCGGGCCCTTCGGTGGCCATGGTTCAGGCTAGCCCCGTGGCCTCCTGCGGCGGAAGCAACCCCGGCGGGCTACTTGCCGGCCCGAAAGGGGATCAGGGCCGGGAAGTGATGGGGCGTTGGGAAGAAGGGGGCGGGAAGTGATGGGGCGTTGGTGGAAAGGGGGGCGGGAAGTGATGGGGCGTTGGGCGGGAGGGGGCGGAAGGTGATGGCGGGTTGGCGGGAAGGGGGCGGGAGGTGGTGGGGCGTTGGGAGTAACCCGGGCGGGCTACTTGCCGCCGTCGAAGAAACTCCGGAGCTGCGTGGCGATGGCAGCAGCGGAAACCTGGTGGGTTTGGCCGTCGAGGACGCGGTGTTCGCTGCGGGGGATGGCGCCCGCGATAGTCTTCTGTCCCTGCGCCATGGGGCCGGCGGCTTTCCCGCCCACCATGACGAGGGTGGGCACGGTGATGGTGCGGAGCCTCTCCACCGGCGCCGTGAAGTTGTTGGTGACCCGGGTTTCGTACGGCAGGGTGTTGGCGGCCGTCGTCTGCTTCTTCCATACTCCGGGCATGAGGCGCAGGAGGTAGGGGAGGAAGGCCGGTGCGCCCACCATTTTGACCAGGAAGTAGGACACGGCGCTGCCGCGTTTGCCGTCCCTGAGCAGCGCCTCCAGGTGCTCGCGATGGCTTCCGGGCGAGCCGTCCGGCCCCTGCACGCCGGTGTAGGGCGCCTCATAGGTGGCCAACGCACGCATCGGGACTCCCGCTGCTGCCGCTTCGAGGGCCAGGGCGGCACCTGAGGATATCCCGTACACGTAGGGGTTACCGCCGGCTTCGTTCAGTACCGCCTGGAGGTCCTCGATCTCCCGTTCCGTGGCGTAGGGCAGGGTCTCGCCGCTGTCCCCGCGTCCCCGCCGGTCGTAAAAGTAGACGGTGAAGGAATCCTTCAGTGCATTCGCCAGCGCACGCGAGGGCCCGAAGTTCCGGCCGCAGAAGGCCCCGTCCACCAGGACCAGGCTGGGTCCGGTACCCATCCGCTCGACGCTGAGGGAGGTGCCGTCGGGCGACAGTACGGTGGACACGGTGCCTGTTTCCTGGGTCTTGGTCATCGCAGTGCTCCATTCAGTGGCGGGCCAAGGGGCAGCTCAGCTTCTCGGGTCCAGCGTGCCGAGTCAAGGGTTTCGCGCCAGGATGGTGGAAAAGCGGGTCAGGCCGCACGTAGAGAGCGTCAGTCCCGGGCCAGGGGAAGCGTCAGCTGCATGGTGGTTCCGTCCGGTCCGGTGCGGACCACCTTCACGGTGCCGCCTGCCGCGGAGGCAATCTCGCGGACCAGGGCCAGGCCGATCCCGAAGCTCCGCCGGCCCTGCGCGTCGCCGGTCCGGCCGGCACGGACAAACCGGTCGAAGATCCGGTCCGGGTCCACGCCGCTGATGCCGGATCCGGTGTCGGAAACCCGGACCAGCGCGCGGGAACCCTCAACCGCGGCGGAGATGGTGATGCTTCCGCCCGCCGGCGTGTGCCCCAGCGCGTTGTCCGCCAGGGCCAGCACGGCCCGCCGGAACGAACTTGGGTCGATCCGCACCAAAGCCCGCCCGCCGCCGTCGAACATTATTTGGACGCCCTGTTGGCGGGCAAGGTCCTGAAGGCTGCCGGCCACGGACCCGGCAGCCAAAGCCACATCCACTGGCGCAAGCTCCGGGACGGGCGCGGCGGCGGTCGCCGCCAGGAGCAGCTCGTTTACGATCCCGGTCAGCGTGGACGCGTCCTCCCGGATCTTCGCCAGGGCCAGCGCCGGTTCGGATCCGGGTTCGGCTTTGCGCTGGGCCAGCTGGATGCGGGTGTCAAGGATGGCCAGGGGGGTCCGCAGTTCGTGGCTGGCATCCTGGACGAACCGCCGTTGCCGGGCCAGTGCTTCCCCCAGGGGCCGGATAGCGCTGCGCGCGCTGAGCCACCCCACCACGCCGGCCAGCACCACGCCTCCAATGCCGGCAAGGATCATCCCCTCGATCAGGTCCCTGGAATCGAGGTAGGTGTACGGTTTGCCGGGTTCAGAAGCGGGAAGGACCGGATGGGCCAGCTTGTACATCAGGAAGGCGGTGGCGGCGGTCAGGAGGATGAGCACCAGCGCGGCCACCCCGGCGCTGATCCGCAGTGCCACCTTCAGCGACGCGCGGCGCAGGATGTCCCGGTCCGGGTCGCCGGCGGCAGCCGGCGGGGTGCCCGGCTTGGAAGCAGTCATGAGGGGTTGCCGATCTGGTAGCCAACGCCGTGGACGGTGCGGATCACGGTCCTGTCGATCTTGCGGCGCAGGTGGTGGACATAGGTATCGATCACGCCGGGCTGGTCCGTCCCCTGGAAGTGCGCGGCGAGCAGTTCGTCCCTGGTGAACACCCGGTCCGGCTCGGCCGCCAGCGCGGCCAGCACCTCGGCTTCCTTTGCGGTCAGCGAGACGGTGTCGCCGTACAGGGAACGGACAGCGCGCGACGCCGGGTGGAATTCCCAGGTGCCGAGGCTCACCTGCCCGGCGGGCGGACCCTGTCCCGCGGGCGGACCGTAGCTGCGCGTCAGTGCGCGCAGGCGTGCAGCCAGCTCGCCGCCGTCGAACGGTTTTGTCAGGTAGTCGTTGGCGCCGGCGTCCAGGCCGCGGACTTTTTCGTTGGTGTCGCCCAGTGCGGTGAGGATCAGGATGGGCGTGCCGATGCCCTTGGCCCGCAGGGCGGTGATGAGGCTGATCCCGTCCATGACAGGCAGGCCACGGTCGATCACCATCGCGTCCCACGGCTGCGTCAGCCCCAGGTGCAGGCCCTCCTGCCCGTTCGCCGCGAGCCGGACGGTGAAGTCGGGCTCCAGCAGCTCGGCAATCAGCGGACCCAGGACGGGATCGTCCTCCACCAGCAGCAGGGCCAGCCCCTCACCAGTTGTCATGCCGCCTATTCTTCCGCAGCGGCTTCCAGAGTTTCGTCAACGGGCTGTTCGGCCAGCCGGTTCTTCCGGCGGCGCTTCAGGTACTCCACGATCCACGGCACCACGGAGACCAGGACCATCACCACGGCAATGACGTCGACGTTCTTGGCGATGATCTCGTAGTGTCCCAGCCAGGTGCCCAGGAGGGTCACGGACGTCGCCCAGGCCAGGGCGCCCACGATGTTCCAGAGCGTGAACGCCTTGTATTCGTAGCGGGCAATGCCGGCGGTGACCGGCGCGAAGGTCCGCACCATGGGCACAAAGCGGGCCAGTATGACGGCGGCGCCTCCATGGCGGCGGAAGAACTCTTCCGTGACGGTCAGGTGGGAGGTTTTGAGGATGCGGGCATCGTCCTTGAACCAGCGTCGGCCGAATTTGCGCCCCAGCAGGTACCCCACCTGGTCGCCGCCGACCGCGGCCGCGGTGATCACGCCGATCAGCAGGGGCAGCGCCAGGTTCAGTTGCTGGTGCAGGAGGCCGGCGGTGAAGAGGAGCGAATCGCCGGGCAGGAAGGGGAACAGGACGCCGGATTCGATGAACACCATCGCGGCGATGACGCCCAGCGCGGCCGGACCGAAGCCCTCCAGCAGGCCGGCAGGATCAAGCAGCGACGGCGGGCCGCCAGCTGCTGCCAGGGAGGTCAGAAGGCTGTGCATGGTTGCTCCTTATGCCCGGCGTGACGGGTGGAGGATCCTGGCGGGAACGCGTTCCACCAGGGCGGGGGCAAAGCGGTTCCAGAGCCCGGCGAGCAGGATGGCGGCGGCGCTGGCGGCGAAGAAGGAGGCCGCGACGTCGGTGGGGTAGTGAACCCCCACGTACAGCCTGGACCAGGCGACGATCAGCGCCACGGCGGCCCCGGCCACTGCAACGGGCCTGGCCCACCGGGTCCCGCGGGCCAGGAAGTAGAGGGCGAAGGCCAGCGCCACCGCGAAGCTGACGTGCCCGCTGGGGAAGCTGTTCGATCCGGTTTCCGGTGCCAGCGGGTCGAACAGCAGCGCCGGGTTGGGCCGCTGCCGGGCGAACAGGAGCTTGAAAGCCTCGCTCGCCACCCAGCCCGAGCATGCGGTGAGCCCGAACGCAACGGCAGTCACCAGGTCGCGCCGGAAGAGCCAGATGGCCAGGGCTGTGACCGCGATCAGGAGCAGGCCCACGACCGGGCCGAACAGCAGGTTGATCCCCATCGCCACCGCGGTCAGTGCGGCAACGTGGTGCAGGCTGAGGTTCTGGTCAACGCCCAGTTCTGCGGTGGTGTCGCCGGGGACCAGTTGCACGGCAATGCCCAGCACCACGACGGCGGCGCACAGCATTACGCCCACAGGCAGCCAGTGCCGGGGCTGGGGGAGTGCCCTGAACTGGGTGCCGACGGCCGGGGGTGCCGTGGGCGCGGTGTGCTGGTTCAGGCGGTCATCGTGGGCTGATCGGTGCATTTTTTCCTTGGGGAGGCGTGGCGTGGGGCGCTGTCCGGCCCGTCATTCCACTCTCCCCCTTGGGTTTTAAGAAAGGCTTAAGAAGTGCGGGCCTCCGTAAGGAACGTCCGCTTCGAATTGGCGAGGGCCGGCCCCATTCAGGGCTTTCAGCCCTAAGCTGCCGTGGCTGCCCGCCGCACACTGTTTCCAAGGGCCCGATCAGTCGGGATCGGACCAGGCTCGGGAGGAATTCTGATGGACGTTCGGGTCGTGGAGTCGCTGGTCATGGCGGAGATCGGGGACGGCGTGCTGACCGCCCTGTACCCGGTGGAGCATTGCGCACGGTGGGAGTTCGGCCCCTGGGCTCCGCTGATGGGCTGGTTCAAGCAACGCCCGGGCCTAACCCGGATGCTTGGTGTGGCGCAGGTGGCCGGTGCCCTGGCTGTGGCCGCCACGTTGTCCAAGACCCCGGGGCAGGCCTGGAAGAAATAATCCCGGAGCTCCGGGCTTCCGCGCAGTCTGGCGCTTGAGGGCCCGGCCCGGCTCATCTTTCGTGGGAACTGACTCCCCGAAGGCACCGCACCTTTCCGCTGCGCAGACTCATTCGCGCACCCCATATTTGCCGGCGTGGGCGAGTATCGGCGTCAGTGATGAGTGTCCGCGTCGACAGTGCAGGGAGCTGCGGGTGAGGTGGGGGAATGTACGACGTCGGTCCGCGCCTTTCGCGCGCAACGTGATGGGGCGTTGGTGGAAAGGGGGCGGGAGGTGATGGGGCGTTGGCGGGAAGCGGGCAGGAGGTGATGGGGCGTTGGCGGAAAGCAGGCAGGACGTGATGGGGCGTTGAAAGAGGGGGACACGCTTGACGCCCGCGCACGCTCCCGCATATCCTGAACGAACGGTCGGTAAATAATTCCGAGACGCCCGACAGGTCTTTGCATAGGAGCAACCATGGCAGCGCAGAACTTGCAGTCAGTGCCGGCTGAGCTAACCCCGGAAGAGGACGCCGCAGGCCAGGCACACTTCGACCGGATCATCGCCGAGGACTCGCGCATCGAGCCCCGCGACTGGATGCCGGCGGCGTACCGCAAGACGCTCCTGCGCCAGGTCTCCCAGCACGCGCACTCCGAGATCATCGGCATGCAGCCGGAGGCCAACTGGATTTCCCGCGCCCCCAGCCTGAAGCGCAAGGCCATCCTCATGGCCAAGGTCCAGGATGAAGCCGGCCACGGTCTCTACCTCTACTCAGCAGCGGAAACCCTGGGCCAGTCCCGGGACAAGATGATGGACGACCTCATCGCCGGCAAGGCCCGCTACTCCAGCATCTTCAACTACCCGGCCCGCACCTGGGCAGACATGGGCGCCATCGGCTGGCTGGTGGACGGCGCAGCCATCTGCAACCAGGTCCCGCTGTGCCGCGCCTCGTACGGCCCCTACGGCCGCGCCATGGTGCGCGTCTGCAAGGAAGAGTCCTTCCACCAGCGCCAGGGCTTCGAGATCCTCCTTGAACTCTCCAACGGCACCCCCGCGCAGAAGCAGATGGCCCAGGATGCCGTGAACCGCTGGTACGCCCCGGCCCTGATGATGTTCGGCCCGCCGGATGACGATTCCCCCAACTCCAAGCAGTCCATGGCCTGGAACATCAAGCGGTTCAGCAATGACGAGCTCCGCAGCCGGTTCGTGGGCATGATGGTGGAGCAGGTCAAGGTCCTGGGGCTCACCCTCCCGGATGACCAGATCCGCTTCAACGAGGACACCAGGAAGTGGGAGCACGGGCCGCTGGACTGGGACGAGTTCCACGAAGTCCTGGCCGGCCGCGGTCCCTGCAACGCCCAGCGCCTTGAGCGCCGGAGGGCAGCGCACGACGACGGCGCCTGGGTCCGCGAGGCAGCAGCCGCCTACGCAGCAAAACAGTCAAAGAAGACGAAGGAATACGCAGCATGAGCCCCCACGGCAACCCGGAAACCCTCGCAAGCGGTGCAGTCGAGATCAACCGCGAAGCCCCCAAGGCCAGCCCGGCACCTGACCACCACGACCGCTCCACGTGGGGCCTCTGGGAGGTCTTCGTCCGGTCCAGCCGCGGCCTGAGCCACGTCCACGCCGGCAGCCTGCATGCCCCGGACGCCGCCATGGCCCTCCGGAACGCACGGGACCTGTACACCCGCCGCAACGAGGGCGTGTCCATCTGGGTGGTCCCGGCGGACGCCATCGCCGCCAGCGACCCCGACTCCAAGGGCTCCTTCTTCGAGTCGCCCCAGGGCAAGGACTACCGGCACGCCACGTACTACACCAAAAGCGAGGGAGTGAAGCACCTGTGAGCACCCCCGACGCCCCCACCACAGGCCACGGCGACATCTCCACCGGCGTGGCCGGCGGAGACAGCAACGCCTCCGCCACCCGGATCACCCCCGGCAACGCCCTCCGCCCGGAGGACATCGCGCTCGAGGTCAAGACCGGCCTCGCCAAGCCCAGCGAAGACGTCGCGGAGTACGCCCTCCGCCTGGGCGATGACGCCCTGATCCTTGCACAGCGCCTGGGCCACTGGATCTCCCGTGCACCCGAGCTGGAGGAGGACATCGCCCTGGGCAACATCGCCCTGGACCAGCTGGGCCACGCCCGCAGCTTCCTCACCTACGCCGGCGCCGGCATGCCCAACCAGGACGGCACTCCCAAGTCAGAGGATGACCTGGCCTACTTCCGCCGCGAGCACGAGTTCCGCTCCGTGCAGCTGTTCGAGCAGCCCAACGGGGACTTCGCGGCCACCATCGCGCGCCAGTTCGTGGTGAGCTACTACCAGTACGAGCTCTACCGCCGCCTCACCGAATCCACGGACGCCACCCTGGCCGCTATCGCCGCCAAGGCCGTGAAGGAAGTGGACTACCACCGCGACCACAGCACCCAGTGGGTCCTGCGCCTCGCCGGCGGCACCGATGAGTCGCGCCAGCGGATGATCCACGGCCTGCGGACCATGTGGCCGTACGTCAACGAACTGTTCCAGGACGATGACCTGACGCAGCGCCTCGCTGAGGCGGGTGCCGCCGTCGCGCCAACCAGCCTGCGGGAAGACTTTGACCGCCTGGTGGCCGACGTCCTGAACGAAGCTGAGCTTGAGGTCCCGGACGTGCCCCCAGCCCCGGGCGGCGGCCGGTACGGCAAGCACTCGGAGCACCTGGGCTACATCCTCGCGGAGATGCAGGTGCTGGCCCGCGAGCATCCCGGGGCCAGCTGGTGACTGCCGTGTACATCTCGGATTTCGAATCCCGGACCCGCACCCCGGAGCAGAAGGCCTGGGACATCGCGGCCACCGTGGTGGACCCGGAGATCCCGGTGCTCAGCATCGCGGACCTGGGCATCCTCCGGAAGGTGGACGTGGCGGGCGGCGAGGTCACCATCACCATCACCCCCACGTATTCGGGCTGCCCGGCTATGGACGCCATCCGTGACGACCTCCACACCGCCTTCAAGAAGGAAGGCTACGGGGACGTGCACGTGGACCTGGTCCTGGCCCCGGCGTGGACCACGGACTGGATGACCGAGGCCGGCAAGCAGAAGCTGCAGGAATACGGCATCGCCCCGCCCAGCGGGAACTCCCGGGCCGGCGGCCACTCCGGCCCCATCCGGCTGAGCCTGGCCGTGAAGTGCCCGCAGTGCAACAGCCTCAACACCAAGGAACTCACCCGTTTCGGTTCCACGTCCTGCAAGGCGCTGTATGTGTGCCAGGACTGCAAGGAACCGTTCGACTACTTCAAAGTCCTGTAAGGAAGCCCCCATGCCTGTTGTCCGCCAGACCGCCGCCGAAGAGGCTGAGGTGACCGGCCGCCGTCGTCCGTCCTTCCATTCCCTTGCCGTGAAGGAGGTGCGCCGGCTCACCGATGATGCCATCGAAGTCAGCTTCCATGTACCGGCCGAGCTCGCCGGCAAGTTCGACTACCTGCCCGGCCAGTACGTGGCCCTGCGCACCACGCTGCCGGACGAGTCCGGCGAGCCGAAGGAAATCCGCCGCAGCTACTCCATCTGCGCCGAGCCGCGCAGCTTCGCAGACGGCACCAGCGAGATCCGCGTGGCCATCAAGAAGGACCTGGGCGGGCTGTTCTCCACATGGGCCAACGCCGAACTGAAGGCGGGCGACTCCCTTGAGGTGATGAGCCCCATGGGCGCGTTCGTGTCCAAGCACGGCCGGGACGGGCAGGCCGTGGACCAGAACGTCATGAACTCCATGAACCACCCGGAGGACCTGGCGGGGGAGGCGGGGAACTTCGTGGCCATCGCGGCCGGGTCCGGCATCACCCCGGTGATCGCGATCGCCCGGACGCTGCTGGCCGCCAACCCGGACACCCGGTTCGACCTGATCTACGCCAACAAGGCCGCCATGGACGTGATGTTCCTGGAGGAGCTGGCGGACCTGAAGGACAAGTACCCGCAGCGGC